>JAEEGL013641003.1_pt1 | contig 166227 bp, 144 predicted proteins | sample 9134231 | NCBI WGS metagenome assembly JAEEGL01 (sample SAMN16246548, study PRJNA631951) | gut metagenome | biome: gut microbiome; feature: rumen; material: fiber-attached | host: Bos | place: Iran: Karaj | collected 2018-10 | reverse complement strand
GTTTTCTCGCCTCGCCATACTAACATGTTTGTCTGTTCTCGGCTTATCGAAAACGTTAAATTTTAACAATTGTCAATATAATATATACTCTATTGAATATCAGTACGGTAAGTAGTCCGTCAGTAGCCAAACAGTAGCTTGGTAGTAGCGTGGCAGTAGCCAAGCAGTAGCGTAGCAGTAGGTATTTTTTCGCGTTTTGAGGGCCGAAATGTTAATTTTCTGGAACCAACACTACAGGTGGTTTAACATTCGGCACTCTCCGGTTTTCCGTTTTAATTAGACAAGATGTTGACTTGTCATTGCGATGTGTCAGGATGACGGCATCAGGCAGTGTGGCGGCGACGATAACGCATCTACAGCAGGTGCCAACGGGTCTTAATCCGCTCGTCCACTAGTCCAAACCACTGTCCCAGGACCAGGTCGCGGTCGGTCTTGGCCTGCAGGGTGAGGAGGATGCCGATGGGGGGGGCATCACGAAACTGCTCACCCACATGCCCACGGGGGGCGGAACGATGCCTGCCGACGGCTCAGACCATCAGTTTCAGCAAGTCTTGCCCGATGTCGCGACGCATATATTTGCCCTCCCACTGGATGAGGTCGGCCGACTGATAACTCTTGAGCAAGGCCTCGGGCAGCGTGTTGGCGAAGCAAGTGACGCATATCACCCGCCCGCCGTTGGTCAGCACCTGTCCCTGGGCGTCGGTCTTGGTGCCGCAGTGGAACACCAGGGGCTTCTCACCAGGGACGCTTTCGCCGTCGAAATTCTCCAGCCCGTGGATGGCTTTGCCTTTCTCATAGTGCTCGGGATAACCTTGGGCCACCATCATGACGCACGCCGCCGTGCGGCTGTCGATGCTGATGTCCGACTGGTCGAGGGTGCCGTGCCAGGTGTGCTGGAACAGTTCCACAACGTCGCTCTTGATGCGTGGAAAGACCGACTCGGTCTCAGGGTCGCCCATACGCACGTTGTATTCGATTACATAGGGGTCGCCCGTCACATTCATCAGACCCACGAAGATAAAGCCCTTGTAAGGGATTTCCTCCTTGATGAGGCCGCGGATGGTGCGCTTCACAATGCGCTCCTCCACCTTCTTCATGAACTCCTTGTCGGCAAAAGGCACGGGACTCACCGAACCCATGCCGCCCGTGTTGAGCCCTGTGTCGCCCTCGCCGATGCGTTTGTAGTCCTTGGCCGACGGCAGCAGGAGATAGTGCTGCCCGTCGGTGAGCACAAACACGGAGAGTTCGATGCCGCTGAGGAACTGCTCGACGACCACTTTCGAAGAGGCATCGCCAAACTTGGCATCCTCCAACATGGAGCGCAGTTCCCGCTCCGCCTCCGCCAGCGTGGGCACAATGAGCACCCCCTTGCCGCCTGCCAGACCGTCGGCTTTGAGCACGTAGGGGGCTTGCAGGGTGGAGAGGAACTCGATGCCGTCGCTTAGCGTGTCGCGAGTGAAAGTGCGGTATTGGGCTGTGGGGATGTTGTGCCGCTGCATGAACGCCTTGGCGAAATCCTTGCTGCCCTCCAGCTGCGCACCTTTGCTGCCGGGACCTATGACCATCACGTGGCGCAACTTGGGGTCATCTGCAAAATAGTCGGCTATACCCGCCACCAACGGTGCCTCAGGACCAACGACGACCATCTGCACATCGTGGCCGAGCGCAAACTTGCGAATGGCGCTGAAGTCGTCCACCTTCAGGTCGACGTTCTTGCCACAGGCGTCGGTGCCGGCGTTGCCGGGAGCGATGAAGAGTTGCTCGCAGAGGGACGATTGGGATATCTTGTAGGCGATAGCGTGCTCACGACCGCCCGAACCGAGAAGAAGTATATTCATAATGTAAAGTTGTTTTATTCGTTTGGATGCTAATATTTTTCAAGGTCTTCGACGCTGTCCTCCCCCTCCTGCGCCTTTTGCAGATACAGGCGTGCAGCCGCCTCGTCGCCCATCTCCATGTAGAGGTGGCCGAGATAGTAGGCAGCCGAATAGTCCTCATCCTGCTCAAGGGCGCGTTTGAAGGCGTTGACGGCCTCGTCGTGCTCGTTCAGGTAACTGTAGACAAGTCCCATCTGACAGAGTACGCCGTAGTACTGCGGCTCCAGTTGGAGCACTTTCCGATAGCACTCCAGCGCCTTGTTGTAGAAAGCGCGGCTCTTCTCGTCCTGCACCGTATGCAGGGGCTGGAAGTGCTCATCAGGACACGCGGCCGCACACTCGTCGCCACAGGACGCGCAGCCGTCGGCTTCCTCGTCGGATGGCAGCGTCTCATCATCCGCTTCGCCGTCCGATTGCAGCGCTTCGCTATCCGCTTCGCCGTCCATTGCCGACAGAGCGTCATCCCCGCCGTCGGCCTCCTCTTGCTCAGCCATGCGGCTTTCGGCCTCTATAAGCATCGCCTTGTTGGCCGTGAGCACATTGTGAGCCGACGCCAATCCATCATAGGCACCGCCCAAGTTGAACCACACCTCAGGGTCGTCGGGCGACAGTTCGGCCTCATGCTTCAACCTTCGCAACTCGTCGGTCTCTTCGGCATCGATAGCCACCAACTGCGCGCTAATCATTTCTAACGCTGATTTATCGCCAAGTAGTTCCATGATGGGTGCATTGTAATTGAACTGCAAAAATACGAACATTTCTCGAATAATAGTTTTTTTTCGTACCTTTGCAAATTCTAAACGAAGAACAATGACTGATAATCAGGAATCACCTATACTGGAGAATACTCTGCCGATAGCCGCACTGGTATACGACTTCGACGGCACCTTGTCGCCTGGCAACATGCAGGAATTCGGCTTCATACAGGCCATCGGGCGCAACAAGGAGGAGTTCTGGCGCAAAAACCACGAGTTGGCACAACAGAACGACGCCAACAACATACTCTGCTACATGTACAACATGCTGCAGGCCGCCCGCGCAAGTGGCATATCTCTGCGGCGTGAGTCATTCCAGCGTTTCGGTGCGATGGTGGACCTCTTCCCAGGGGTGACGGATTGGTTCTGGCGCATCAACGCCTATGGCCGCTCACTGGGGCTGCAGGTGAAACACTACATCAACTCTTCCGGCCTCAAGGAGATGATAGAGGGCACCCCTATCGCCAACGAGTTTGAGGACATCTTCGCCAGTTCCTACCTCTACGATGTGGACGGCATCGCCTATTGGCCCGCCGTAGCGGTGGACTACACAGCCAAAACGCAGTTCCTGTTCAAGATAAACAAAGGCATTCACGAAGTGAGCGACAACACGAAAATCAACCGTTTCGTGCCCGAAGAGGAACGCCCTGTGCCGTTTCGCCGCATGATATACTTCGGCGACGGAGAGACCGACATCCCCAGCATGAAGATGACCAAAACCAATGGCGGACACGCCATTGCCGTTTATCGCGACCCAAACCACCGCGACACCTCCCTACGCCTCATCCACGAGGGGAGGGTCAACTTCACCTGTCTGGCCGACTACAGCGAGCACTCCGAACTTGAAAACGTGGTGCAACACATCCTCCGAAAAATCAAAGCCGAGTGGGATGTGCGCCAACTACAAAACCAATAACACCAACACTGCCACACGTTATGTCGCATTCCAGCCGATTATCCAAACTCTGCTACCTCGCCTCATGGTTTGCCCGCGCCCGTTTTCTGGGGCGCCGCAAGCCGCTGCAGACGGTACTCTTTATCACCGACGCCTGCAATTTGCATTGTCGCCACTGCGCATTGGCACAGAACGCTACAGACGGCACGCCTCTCAGCAAGTCGTACGAACAGATACGCGACGAACTGACGTACTCCTACCAACAAGGGTCGCGTTTCGTTGATTTTGAAGGGGGCGAACCTACCCTCTGGCGTGGTCGGACAGGCGAACGCACGCTTACGGTCAACGATTTGATACTGCTGGCCAAAGAGATTGGGTTCTATTCCTGCACCATTACCACAAATGCGCAGCAACCTTTCGGCGACAGTTTGGCCGACAGCATCTGGGTGAGCGTTGACGGCATTGGTGCGGTGCACGACGATATCCGCGGAGAGGGCGCTTTTGCCCGTTTGGAGGAGAATGTGGCCCGCAGCAATCACTCTGCCGTCAGTGTCAACATGACCATCAACAACCGTAACTATACTGATGTGGAGCAGGTGGTGCGCTATGTGGCACAGAACCCCCATCTGCAGCAGGTTTCCTTTAGTTTCCACACTCCCTATCGCGGCACCGAGCATCTGTTCCTCGACTGGCAGCGTCGCGCCGACACCATCGACATTATCATCGGCCTCAAGCGACAGGGATTCCCCATTATGAACTCCATCTCCGGCTTGCGCCTGATGAAAACCAACCGCTTCAAAAAACAGTGCTGGGTGTCTAACTTTATCCTTACCGACGGCACCCGACTCGATGAATGCCCTGGTAAGAGCGCCGGGGTGTGCGAACAATGCGGTTTCGGTATGGCTGGCGAGATGCGCAGTGTTTTCGACTTCAAAGTCGACACACTTCGCGCCGGTATGCAGTTAAGGGTGTGAAGAAACCGTTTCTAAAGGAATGTTCAGCAAGAAAATCATAGACTGGTACAGCGAGAACGGACGGTCGCTACCCTGGCGAGGTACCAGCGACGCCTACAAGATATGGCTCTCTGAAATCATCTTGCAGCAGACGCGCATCGAACAGGGGACTTCCTACTACCTGCGTTTTGTGGAGACTTTTCCCACGGTGTGCGATTTGGCTGCCGCCAGCGAACAGGAGGTGCTGAAACTGTGGCAGGGGTTGGGATATTACTCGCGGGCACGCAATCTGCACGCTGCCGCACAATACATCGCCACCGAGCTGAAGGGCCGCTTTCCGGACACCTATGAAGGCATCCTGAAGCTGAAAGGCGTGGGACGCTACACGGCGGCGGCTATTGCCTCGTTTGCCTACCGTCTTCCATATCCTGTAATCGACGGCAACGTCTATCGTCTGGTAGCGCGTCTATACGGCATCAGCACACCCATCGGGACCGATGCGGCCTACAAAGAGTTCGAGCAGTTGCTGCAACACCTCATCGACCGTCGCCGTCCCGACCTCTTCAACCAAGCGATGATGGATTTCGGCTCCATCTACTGCAAACCGGTGCCGGTGGACTGCGAAACGTGCATCTTCCGTCAGGAATGCGTCGCACGACGAGAGGACAGGGTCGCCTTGCTGCCCGTAAAAGCAGCCGCAGCGACCGTCAAAGAACGCTGGTTCTACTACTATCATCTGGAGTGGCGCAGCGACGGACAGACACTGACGATGTTGCATCAACGCACAGGAAGCGACATCTGGCGCGGGTTGTACGAGTTTCCCCTTCTGGAGGCCGACCACCCCCTCTCCGAAAAAGAGCTGCAACAGCAGAACAACACGTTTTTCAACTCGCTGCACGTCACTCCCACAACAAAGGCAAAAGTGGTGTTTTCCCTCGACCACAAGCTTACGCACCGCACCATCCACGCCACCTTTATCCATGCGATTTTGCCCGAAGACAGCATTCCGAATATAAGGAATGATAAGCCCTATACCGCAGAAGGGTTAAAAAAGCTGCCCATATCGCGTTTGATAGACAGATATTTGTCATCAATGTGCAAAAAATCTCCCGCACCATTCGGAAAAAAGTAGTATCTTTGCGTCAACTTTAACGTAATTACTAACATCACACATTCGCATCATGATTGGACTGAACAAAGTTATTTTGGTAGGAAATTTAGGCAAAGACCCCGAAATTATTACCTTCCCGCAGGAAACACGCCGCGAAGACGGCACGCCGTCAGTGGTCAAGAAAGCCACTTTCCCGCTGGCTACCACCGAGGTGCGTCGCGGTCGCGACGGTGAACGCATAGAGCAAACCGACTGGCACAACGTAGTGTGCTGGCGCGGGTTGGCCGACATCGCCGAGAGGATTCTCCACAAAAGCACGCAGGTCTACATAGAGGGCAAGCTGCAATCCCGTTCGTGGGAGGACCGCGAGGGCAACAAGCGCTATATTACCGAGGTGGTGGCTGAAAATTTCACCGTGCTGGGCAACCGCAACCGTTCCGAAGAGAACAACACGAACCAGAACCACGACCCCTATGCCAACATCCTGAACGACGAGACGGAGCCCTTGGGCGACCTGCCGTTCTAACCTGTGCGGAGATTATCAAACCCAAAGATTTCTTACTTGACAATGAAAAAGGGTGCCTCATAACGAGACACCCTTTTATAATGTACCAAACGTTGCTGAGGGTCAGATGCTGTAACCAGGTTTGCCAAGAAGGGCGAACATATTGTTTTTGTAGGCCTCTACGCCGGGTTGGTCGAAGGGGTTGACACCAAGCATGTAGCCACTCACGCCGCAGGCGAACTCGAACATATAGATGAGTTGTCCCAACGTTGCTTCGTCGATTTTGGGCAGCTCGATGCGCATCACGGGAACGCCGCCTTTTTCGTGAGCCAGCACGGTACCCTGCTCGGCGCAATGGTTGATTTCGGTGAGCGACTTATCGGCAAGATAATTGAGCCCGTCAAGGTTCTGTTTGTCGACCGGAATGGCGACGCGATGGTGCGGTTTCTGGATGCTGAGCACGGTCTCGAACATGATGCGCTGTCCCTGCTGCACGTACTGCCCCATAGAGTGGAGGTCGGTGGTGAAACTCAAGCTGTGCGGCAGGATTCCTTTGCCTTCCTTTCCTTCGCTCTCGCCGTAGAGTTGTTTCCACCATTCGCTGATGGTTCTGAGGTTGGGGGCGAAGTTGACCATCATCTCCACCTGGCGGCCTTTCTGGTAGAGAGCGTTGCGCACGGCGGCATATAGGAGAGCCGGATTCTCCTCGATACTGTCGCTTGCGAGACAGACCTTCCGCATGTGGCGCGCGCCACTCAGGAGAGAGTCGATATCCAGTCCCGTCATAGCGATAGGCAGGAGTCCCACGGGCGTGAGCACCGAGAAGCGGCCACCCACGTTGTCGGGAATGACGAAGGAGGAATAGCCCTTCTGCAAGGCGATATCGTGGAGAGCGCCGCGATTTTGGTCGGTAATGGCGACGATACGCTGGGCGGCACCGTGCACCCCATAGCGCCGTTCGAGGTTTTTCTTCAGCAGGCGGAACGCTACGGCGGGCTCGGTAGTGGTGCCCGACTTGGAAATGACGACGACGGAATAGTCCACCGTTGCCAGAATCTCCATCAGCCAATGGTAGTAGTCCTCGCTGAGCGTGTGGCCGGCGTAGAGGATATAGGGGTATCCCTGCCCGAAAGCGGCACGATGCTGGAAGGCGTCGATAACGGCACGGGCACCGAGATAGGAGCCGCCGATGCCGACCACCACAACGTATTCGGAGATGGCCGAGAGACGGTCCACCTCGTTGCGGATGCGCGAGGTGATGCGCGTGGTTGTCCTTGCCGGCAGGTCGATCCATCCCAGGAAATCGCTACCTGCGCCCTTGCCGGAGAGCAGTGTTTTTCTGGCTTCAGCGGCCGCTTTGGCCTGTTTGTTCAGCTCGCTCTTGCTGACGAACTTCTTTATGTGTTCAATGTCAATGGTCAGAGTTTCCATGGTTTAAAGTTTATTATTTGGATTTGCAAAGATAACAATTTTTTTGCATATCCTGCCCGTCAAGTTGTTTTGGGGGGCACCAGAAGGAACGCCACACATAACATTCTTGATTAATAACTGTTTGTAATTGTAATCATTGTTGTTTTCGACGTATCGGAATCGAACAACAAATAACTGATGTTTAAAGAACTTTTTGTACCTTTGCAGCACGTTATGTGTGGGGTGCTTTTGGATTATTAATTGGTCTACGCGGGTATCGTCATTTACATCATGGTCCATTCATCGGTTGCCGAACATTAAAAATCATAATAACCATATCATGAAAAAACTCGTTTTTACAATCTTCGCCACAATGATAATGCTTTGTGGCTGCAACAAAACAAAGCAGTTTGAAGTAACGCTTAATCTCAGCAACGCCGACGGCAAGAGTGTCTATCTCTTTAAGGATGTCAATGGAGCCGACACATTCGTCGACAGCACCGTCTTTGTCGGAGAACATGCCGTGTTAAAGGCAGGTTTCGACGACCCGCAAATTACCTACTTCATCAAGTTCAATCCCAATGACAAATGCGGTGTTATGCCATTCTTTACCGAGAACCAGAATGCTACTATCACGGGCGACATGAACGACATGCCGCACTGGACCTGCGAAGGATGTCCGACATTGAATGAGCTGAACGCATACCACCAAAAAAACCTCACGCAATTTGAAGACCGAATCATGGCTCTCTCTGCCGAGATGCTTGCTGCCTACGCCGAAGGCGACACCGTCAAAGGTGCAGATCTCAACGGGCAGGTGATGACGCTCTACAACGCGTATGTCGAAAGCAATATAGAATACATCCGCAGCCACCCCGACAGCTATCTGGCACACTATCTGCTCAGCACAATGATGCCCGAAATGGAGCTTGAGCTGGTGAAAGAGATATACGACAGCTTCACTACCGAGTCAATCTACAGCAAGCGCGTCAAAGAGTTCATCGAAAATGACGAGGTACGGGAAAAGATAATCCGGGAAAACCACTCCTGCAACATTTAAACCGTCCCTCAAAGGATTCGGGAGATACTTCAAGGAAAACGCACAGAAGAAAACCTTCTGGCCTTCTTTTTGTGTATACGGCGCAGCAGGGCTGATGCAAGTCTGATGTAAGTCTGATATAAAGCCCCCCCTTGCCCCCCATCAGGGGGGGACTTGCTCGCCATTTAGGGGCTGATAGACTACTCTCCCCTTTAAGGGGGGAGCTGAAGGGGGGCCTGGAGTTTGTAGAATGTGAAACGTGAAATGCAGATGTAAGCCCTTTTTCTCGCGCGCGTTATATATAAATAATGTATATTATTTATTATATTATTATATTAATAAAAAGAAAATTCTTAGGATGTCGTTACATTCGCATTTCACGTTTCACATTCTACATTCTCCCCTACCCCCTCCCAACAGAAGTCCTGAAATTCAGGTATCAGCTGACAAATCTCTGCGTTTTCCAGCTGTTTCTGTGGAAAAATCCCTATGGCCGGCTCCAAAACAGACAATATTTCCCTCACCATAAACGCAAAACACTCAACTTGCTAATCATGAGTTGGGAATATATTCCTATCTTTATTTGCTCACCTCGAAAAACGGTCGTACTTTTGCACCGGAAATCAAAACGAATCCTAAACACAAAACCTTGCAGCACAATGAGCAGTAAATCAAATAGGCAAAACTGGCGACTCTTTCGGCATCTGCCGCTGGGCGTGAAACAGGTGGTACTCCTGTCGACCCTCTCCATCCTTGTGGCCGGCTGCCGGAAGGAAGAGAAAGCCGCCGATGTTCCACAGCCGGCGCCCGTCGTCACCGAAGTGGTGGCTCTCAACGCACAGCAGCAGTTCGACACCCTGCTGCCTGCCGGCAACTACAGCGGCATCGCACATCTGGGCGGCGACCTCTACGCGCTGGTGGACGACAAGTCGGCCACCGTCGGATTCCGTGTCGTGGAGCTGCATTTCGATGCCTCGGGACGCATCGCATCGCTGGCTGACAGCGGATTCCGCTCGTCAGGAATGACCAACGCCGACGCCGAGGGCGTGGCCTTCTTCACTCCGGCAGGCACCGTGTTCATTGCCTGCGAGGGCGACAACAGCGTGCGCGAGTACCGCCTTGACGGCAGCCCCACAGGACGCTCGTTGCCCACAGCCGGCATCTTCCCCGTCAACGGCAACATCGGCATCGAGTCGCTGACCTACAATGCCGAAACCCATCGTTTCTGGACCACCACGGAGGGTACCCTGTCGGCCGACGGCACTGCCTCGTCGCCGACCAACGGATTGCCCTGTACGCTACGCTTGCAGGCCTACGACGACGACCTAATGCCTTCGGGACAGTGGATATATCGCACCGACACACCTGTGACCGACACCGTTGACGGCACCTACGTCTTCGGCGTCAGCGACCTCTGCGCCCTCGACGACGGGCGCCTGCTGGTGATGGAACGCGAGAGCCACATCCCTTCGCTGGCTTTCGGCGCTTTTGTGACCAACAAAATCTACCTCGTCGACCCCACCTCCACCTCTCAAGGCGACACGCTCGACAAACGGCTGCTGACCTCCTTCCGCACGCTTATCAACGACCTGACCTACGCCAACTACGAAGGCATCTGCCTCGGCCCCCGTCTGCCCGACGGCAACCGCCTGCTCATCCTGGTGGCCGACTCGCAGAACCGCTACCGCGGTGTTCTCAAAGACTGGTTCAAAACCATCGTGGTACAAGGCATCTAACCCCAACCTGTTGCAGAGAACGAAAAGCGCGATACGGCCGTCGCTTCCCACAGGACGCCGAATGAAAACCTACTGATTTTTCACCCAAAAGGAAACCTTTTTTGCGCCAACTCCGTATGATATAAAGTTAAGTATAAAAAGCCATAGTTAATTCGCAGTATAATGAAAATATTCAAACAAATCTTGTTGCTGGCATTGACCATGTGTTCCATTATGTTCGTGTCGTGCAATTCCCGCCTGTTCAACCGCAACGGCCTTGATATTATACCGGCGGAACAGGACGGAGAATGGGGATACATCGATATGGATGGGCATTATGTGGTGAATCCACAGTTTTTGGCTGCCTACCAGTTTGCCGACAACGGGCTTGCGGCTGTCTGCGCCCCCAACGGAAAATGGGGATTTGTCGACAAGAAAGGCAAATACGTGGTGGCTGCCAAATACAAGTGCGTGACACGTTTCAGCAACGATTTGGCACTGGTTACGGCCAGTGGCGAACACATCAGCTGCATTGACGAAACGGGCAGGGTTATCTTCGTGTTGCCCCAAGCTGAGGAGGCCTGTGCGTTCAGCGACGGCCTCGCATTGTTTCGCGACAACAAAGGCAAATGCGGTTATGTGAACCAGATGGGCAAAGTGGTCATCAACCCTGAATACGATGCCGCTATGAGTTTCTCGGAAGGTCTGGCTGCTGTGAAGAAGGGCAAGAAATGGGGCTTTGTGGATACTCATGGTGATATGGTCATCCATCCGCAATTCGACGAGGCCGGTTTCTTCCAGGAGGGTATGGCCGTGATCCGTAGCGGCGACCGATGGGGATACATCGACAAGACGGGCTGCTACGCCATCAATCCCCAATTCAGAATGTGCGCCAATTTCAGCGAAGGGCTGGCTGTTTTTACGCAAGGCAGCACTTTCGGCTATATTGACAAAAAGGGCAAAATCAAAATTATCATCGCAGCATGGGACAACGAACGGAACAACGGCAGCGTCAATTTTGTCTCGGCCAATAGCGGAGTGATGGTTAATCCGCTTTATCGAGAGGTTGACGGCAATGGTTTCTACAACGGACTGGCTCTGGTGGATTTTGGAGGCCGCTGCGGATATATCAATAAGAAAGGCGACATTGCAATTAACCCCCAATTCGACTATGCCACCCATTTCTACGGAAACCGCGCCTTTGTGCGGCTGGACGGCAAATGGGGCATTATCGACAAAAGAGGTCACTATGTGGCGAACCCGCAATTCGACGATATTGGCAGGGACCTCGACGGCTGGAGTGTAACTTCCGACTACTATGATTCGCACGCCTTCATCAAGGCCTTCTTCGATATGGTGGGCGGCAACGACGCCAATGTGTTTGACGGATTCTCCAATACTGCAACACTTAGCGACTTGACAAAATCGCACTATCATAATATTCAGATCGACAACGCTACGACAATGCGTGAGCTACTGAAGCGCGACCTCACGGACGAAATCCGTCTGCAAAGCGTACGCTTCCATTTTGCCGACGCAGTGATGCTGAACACTAATACCCGCGATTTCTATTGGGGCTACACCCACAACAAGGGCAGAAATCTCTCGTCCCCTCTCACGACTATCGTCTATACCTTCCAGTTGTACGGAAACGCTGCCGTTAAGCAGGAAGCCATCGTGGACGCTCTGAGGAAGGAAATTGTTACTCGATATGGCGATGAAATGCTCTACAATGCCGACCTCAAGACGTTCTTTGAACTGAACGGCAATATCGGCTTCGCTCTGTCGTACGATGAAAATAAGGTATATCTTGTGGTCGACCTGACCACCACACACACCGATCTGACCGTACCCAGACATTCTGTAATAGACGACGCCATTACTGTCGCTGAGGTTTCAAAAACACCTCCCGCCACTAAAACAGCCCCGAAACAACAAGCTGCTGCGAAACAACCTGCAAAACCTGCTCCTGCCGCTCCCAGTGCTGTAAAAACAACAGCGAAGAGCGTCAGCACTGCAAAAACCATTGCGGATTCCACCAAAAAGGCAAAGAACTCGAAAGCAGCACCTGACGATGACGACGATGATGACGATATGGCGGAAGCATCAGAATAATTAATTGTAATCTTTTTCACTCACACATATCAAACATAGACAGTTATGCCATTAATATACTGCAAATCGTGTGGAAAACTCATCCAGAACACTGAGAAGACCTGCCCCCATTGCGGAGCTCCTGTCGAGTTTCTCAAGCCGCGTCGCACCACCACAGTGAAGACTGAGCCCGTCAAGGTGGTGACGCAAGTCGAGCCCACGCAGACAGCACCTCAGCAACCGACACCTGCTCCTGCACAGCCCGTGCAGGCAGAACCTACCGATGAGCAACTGCTTCGACGACTGGCAGAAGCACAAAAGCGACTGAGCGAACTGCAAGCGGAACTTGACAGCATTTCCACTCCGGAACCCGTGGAGGAGCCGAAAACCATAGTTGAACCAGCTCCGGAACCCGTAAAAGAGCCGATACCTCACGCAGAACCTGTGGCGGAGAAAGAAAACAACGGTAGCAATAATACTACCGATACACAGCCATCTGCAGACACAGCGGCGCCGACATCTCCCGAACCCACTACGGAATCTGAACATAATTTGGCGGAACTTCGCGACCATTTGCTGAAGCCATCACCTGCCGACAAAGTGCGCACGGAAGAGGTTGTGAGTGTCGAAGAGAAAGTAGACGTAGACGAAGAGAACGCCGACGAAGAGGACTACACCTCAGAGAGCGTCCAAGAGGATACCACCGAAAACGAGGACAACTCCGAGGACGAAGAACGCTCGAAAGGTGGCTGGATTCTGCCGGTGGTCATCGTGCTGCTGTTGGCCGTTTTGGGTGTCGCCGGATACTATATGTATATGCAGAGCCCGCTGCACTACAGCCATGTTGCCGACAAATACATTGCCTCGCTGCCTGAAGAATGCACTGTGCTGGGCGAACGCATCGACCGCGAGGTGAAAAAGATCTATTATTGCGAAAACATCACTCAAGATCCCACCATATATGTATACTACCTGGATTCCCAGAAAGGGAGACAGCTGCTATACGCTGGAGCCGACATTGACGGATTCGTAATCGACAACTACGCTATCGCCGACTACCGGATGACCAACGACCGTATGTTCATCAGCACCCACCGTACTGAAAACAACCGGAAGTGGAACGCCGATGTGTTCTATATCCAAACCACCGACGACGAGATACACTACGTGGACCACGGCAGCAGTGCCGAGTTTACCGACAACGGCGAGGTCAACATCAACCATGTGATAGCCCTCCACGACAGCAAGAGTGCCGCTGTGACCGGCTATGAGGAACGCCACGTCAACTACTCGCTCACCGCTACTGACAGGCAGTTGAGTCAACAGCGCGAGGAGGAAAAGATGCAGGACATCATCCTGGAAAAACAACGGCGTGAGGAAGCAGGACGTAATCCCAAAGCATCGCAACCTGCACCCTCCGAGCCGACATCCACCACAACGACGCAACCCCGTCAAAGTAGCATCCCCAAGGGTCGGACAGTTACCACCCCGAGCACGAAGGAAAACAGCTTGTTCGAGTTCCTCAACGGCACGCAACGCGGAAACAGCCATAACACCGCACCGCGGAACAATACTTCGACACAGAACTCTTCTACACCGAAAAGCACTGCCACCACGCAGAATCACGGTTACGACCCTCGATATGCGGCACCTGCCACTTCAGCCACCCAAGAGGCCACCTCTGGCTCCGATGCAGGTCAGAGTTTCCTGCTGGCTGAACAGATACAGCGCAGCATCAACGAGCTGAACCAACTGGAGTCGCTCGACCATCTCACACCGCAACAGCAAACCCGTGTGCAGCAACTGAAACACAACATTCTGTCCGGCTACGAATCGATGGCCACATTGGGTAAGAACATCGGCAACAAGTCGCTCTATGACTACGCCGTCGCCTCCAAAGCCCGTATGGAACGCGAGTTGTCCAAATTGAAATACTAAGCAAACCACATCCCCATGAGCAACAATACCGAAATGCCGAAACTCTCCGAACGCGAACAGCTGCTGCGTCAGCTGGACGAGACGGAAGCCCAGATAGCCCGTTTGACAGAAGAACTGGCCCGCCGCCGACAAGCCACCAAAACAGCGGATGCGGCGCCTGTTACCGAAACAGTGGACAACGAGCTGAGTGCCGTTGAGACGACGCAGAAAAGCGTCACAACGCCCGCACCCGAAGAGATCGCACCGGAAGCCACTCCGGTGGCGGAACCTGAAGAATTCGCTCCAATCGAGGAAACACCTACGGAGGTGACCGACGACAGCGCAGAAACCTCCGACGCCGAGCAACCCCGACGCCGCAAATCGGCATGGGTGACCATCGTATGCCTCATCGCTGTGCTGGCACTCATGTGCGGTGCCGCCTATCTCGCCTACCGCCAATACATATATATGAAGAGCGTGCCGCACTACTATACGTTGACCGACACCACGCTGCCTCCTTCGGGACTGCTGCACCGACAAGCGACACCTCTGCCCTACGGCAGTGAATTGTTGATGCACGAATATGGCGACACCTGGACGAAGGTGACCATTGGCAAGAAATGGTACCTACCCTGCTATGTCTCCACAGCCATGATTTTGGACAGCGGCGACTTCCGTCGTCTGGACAGCATCTGGGGCGACGACCTATCCAAAAGCATCATCACCACCGCCCGTTGCCGCCGGGCTCTGCTGAACTACTTTAAGGAGAACGACCTCTCGACAGATTGGAAGGTCTATTCGCGCGACACCGCAGAGACCACCAACACCACTTTCTTCCAGCGTGTGGTGACGCCCGACTCCAAGTTGCTCGACTTCGCCGTGATTATTGAAAACAAGAAAGACACCGCCCGCCGTTGCCTGCTCTTCTCCTTCGACACGAAGGAGCACCCCTGTCTCGTGTTCGACATGCCTGCTCCCCAGGACGGCTACATCCGCCTAGTCACCAATCAGGGAGGCGCCTACACGGTGCTCTACGACAATGACACTGCGCCCGCCACTCTGCCCGCCGACACCTCCGCGACCAGCCCCGCAACGTCGACAGTAGGCAGCGTGGAGGTCGATGTCCTACGCCAGAACGTAAAACAGGATGCTCGTTCATCCAACCCTGAATTCCAGTACATAACATTCTAACCGATCGATGGCGGGAAAAATCCCGTGGGGACCTTGAAAAATCCCGTGGAGACTTTCGAAAGTCTCGTGGAGAAATCGCGAAGTCCCGTGGAGACTTTTGAAAGTCCCGAGGAGAAATTTCGGACTCCCGCCGCCCCCGAAAAGTGACGCCATAAGTGCCCCCAAAAATCCCATGGGAATACCGCAATCTCCCATGGGATTTTCCATTTCCTGCGGGGGATTTAATTCCCCTCGAGGATTTCGCAATCCCACCTTTCCACACAGGGAACTTCACTGAAGCAATAAAAAAGGACTTCGTTTCACAACGAAGCCCCAAAACAACTAAATCAAAAAATATGAAAAAAAGTGGTGATTCCGCTGCGATTCGAACGCAGGACCTACTGCTTAGAAGGCAGTTGCTCTATCCAGCTGAGCTACGGAACCTCATAATCACATCCATTGTGCGTCGGTTCGGCGAGGAGTTGCCGACGCTTGCGCGCTACAATGGTTTTTGACCTTCAACGAACTCTCCTTAAACAAAAAAAGCTTACGGTTGACTCATAAGCTTTCTGCTGTCGGGATAGCAAGATTCGAACTTGCGACCTCCTGCTCCCAAAGCAGGCGCGATAACCGGACTACGCTATATCCCGAGTCTCACCTCCTGTTAAGGATTTTCTTGCGGAGAAGGGGGGATTCGAACCCCCGGTACCCTAATCGAGTACGACAGTTTAGCAAACTGTTGGTTTCAGCCACTCACCCACCTCTCCGTGTAGCTGTTTAAACTCGCTCACTCACTGAGCGAAATCGGCTGCAAAAGTAACAACTTTTTGTTACACCGCCAAATTTTTTTGCAACTGCGGCGTTTTTCGTAGTTAAGTTATTTCTTTTTCGCCTGATTAGCAACTCCTTCTATTTTCTTGCGAATTTCCTCAGGATCGCCCAAAAAGTAGTCTTTTTGCAGCTTCAGGTCATCATTAAATTCAAAAATATAGGGCACAGCCGTAGGGATATTGAACTTGATGATTTCCTCGTTGCCCATAGATTTTAGCTCCTTGACGATGCCGCGCAGCGAATTGCCGTGAGCCACCACTATCACCTGCTCGTGCTGACGCAAAGCGGGGATGATGGTCTCCTTGTAATAGGGCATCAGACGGGCAATAGTGTCGCACAAGGCCTCGGTGGCGGGCAGGTCGGCAGGATTGACGCCAGCATAACGCTGCTCATTGCGGGGATTACGCGGGTCGTTGTCGTCCAGTGCAGGCGGACGGACATCAAAGCTGCGTCGCCAGAGGAGCACCTGCTCGTCGCCATACTTCGCTGCGGTATCGGCTTTGTTGAGCCCCTGGATAGCACCGTAGCTCTTCTCGTTGAGCCGCCAGCTCTTCTGCACGGGCAGCCAGTCCATATCCATAGCATCCAGAATCTGGTTGAGCGTTTTGACAGCACGTTTCAGATAGGAGGTGAAGCATATCTCGGGATGGAATCCCTCCTTCTTCATCAACTTGCCTGCCTCGTAGGCCTCACGAATGCCGTTCTCGGTCAGATCCACATCGGTCCAGCCGGTAAAAAGATTCAGCTTATTCCATTCACTTTCGCCGTGGCGAACTAAAATCAGTGTTTTCATATTGGTTGACAATTATTGTGGCGAGGGGCGCTGCTGACCCCCCGACGCTTATTTCTTGGGAATAAATATCTGGTTTGAGATTTTTCCTTTATACCCCAACACCACCATGACGATGCCTAGCGCAATAAACGGCATACTGAGCCATTGTCCCATGTCGAGCAACATACCTTTCTCGAAATCCACCTGCTCCTCTTTTACAAACTCGATAATCAGGCGCATGCCGAACAGGGCGATGAGCCACCAGCCGAACAGCACGCCCGTGCGTAACTTGCCCTTCTTCTTGCGGTACACGACATAGCTGACGAGGAAAATGACAAGGTACGAAAGCGCCTCGTAGAGTTGGGTGGGATGTTTGGGTACCGTCTCATGGTTACGCTCAAAAACAAAGCCCCATGGCAACGACGTCTCCACACCATAGATTTCAGAGTTCATGAGGTTGCCCAGACGGACAAAAGCGCCACCCAGAGCCACCACAATGACCAACCGGTCGAGCAGCCACCAAGGATTCATCCGTTTCTTGCGGTAGAAGAGCCACAGGGCGATGAGGATAGCCAGTGCTGCCCCGTGACTGGCCAGTCCTTGATAGCCGATGAACTGACCCGTCCGCATGTCGAGAGGCAGAATTATTTCCAGCCAGTGCCCCGATGTCAGGAAGTAGTCGGGCTGATAGAAAAGGCAATGTCCCAGTCGCGCACCTACCAAAATGGCGACAAACATCCATATCACGAGCACGTCCAGATAGTTTTCCTCCACCTTTTCGCGCTTGAATATCTTGAGCATGATGATATAGCCGAAGAGAAAGGCAAAGAGGAAACCTAACGAATACCACCGCAGACCGAACGACCCGATGTGGCAGATCACTGGGTCAACGTTCCAATGGATGAATAGCTCTATCATTTATTTTGCGTAGTTGACGGCGCGAGTCTCGCGGATGACGGTTACCTTTATCTGTCCTGGATAGGTCATCTCGTTCTGAATCTGGCGAGACAAGTCGTAGGAGAGTTTGTTGGCTTCCACATCGCTCACCTTCTCGGCACCTACGATGACACGCAACTCGCGTCCTGCCTGGATGGCATAGGTCTTCACCACACCGGGGTAACTCATTGCCATCGACTCCAGCTTGTTGAGACGATTGATGTAGGCCTCCACCACTTCGCGGCGAGCACCGGGACGGGCTCCGCTGATGGCGTCGCACACCTGGATGATGGGTGCTATCAGGCACGTCATCTCCGTTTCGTCGTGGTGCGCACCGATGGCGTTGCATACATCGGCATTCTCTTTGTATTTCTCAGCCAGCTTCATACCCAGGATGGCATGTGGCAGCTCAGGTTCCGTCTCAGGCACCTTGCCGATATCGTGCAGCAGGCCGGCACGTTTGGCCAGTTTGGGGTTCAGACCAAGCTCGCTGGCCATAGTGGCAGCCAAATTTGCCACCTCACGGCTATGCTGCAACAGGTTCTGTCCATAGGAAGAACGGTATTTCATACGGCCCACCATACGCATCAGCTCGTGGTTCATATTGTTGATGCCCAAGTCTATGCAAGTACGCTTACCCACCTCGACAATCTCTTGCTCTATTTGTCTACGGGTCTTAGCCACCACCTCTTCAATACGGGCAGGGTGGATGCGGCCGTCGGTCACCAGTTTATGGAGCGACAGACGGGCTATCTCACGGCGCACAGGGTCGAATCCCGAAAGGATGATGGCGTCAGGCGAATCGTCGATGATAATCTCCACGCCTGTGAGCGACTCGAGGGTGCGGATATTGCGGCCTTCGCGGCCAATGATGCGGCCCTTCACCTCCTCGTTCTCCAGGTTGAACACCGTCACGGTATTCTCGATAGCGGCCTCGGTAGCGGTGCGCTGTATGGATTGTATCACAATTTTCTTGGCCTGCTCGTTGGCAGTCATCTTGGCCTCCTCCACAATGTCCACCACACTGTTGGCAGCTTCAGCCCTGGCCTCGTCGGTAATGGCGTCAATCAGCTGCTGCTTGGCCTCGTCAGCAGTCATGCCGGCAATATGCTCCAGCTTGTTCACGCTCTCCTTGTATACCTTCTCCACCTCCTGCTGCCGCTTATTGAGAAGCTCTATTTGGTTGTTGAGGTTGTCGCTGGCGGCCTTGAGCTCGTTGCTCTTCTTCTGAAGGTCCTCCACCTTCTGTGTCAACGTCTGCTCACGCTGTTTCAGTTTCTGTTCCGCGTCGTGCAGCTTGTTGTTGCGGTCGTTCACCTGCTTGTCATATTCGCTTTTCATCTGCAGGTATTTCTCCTTGGCCTGCAAAATCTTCTCCTTCTTGATGCTCTCGCCTTCTTTCTCAGCGTCTTTCAGAGTTTGTTGGCTTTTGGCCAGCAGTTTGTTCTTCATTACTGTGGTGGTCAGTAGCACTCCGCCGCCGGCACCCACAACGATTCCGATGATTGCAAATAATATTCCGTTCATGATGTTTGATAGATGTTTGGGAGGAAGAGCCGGAAGTGGGGAAGGAAGAAAGAAACCTGCATCTCGCCCGCCGAGAGTTATGGTAAACTCCGAAACGAAAGGATTTGAGTGCCGGGCGTCTCAGCCATACAACCTACCCACCCTGAGCGTACTCGGTTTGTAAAATGTGTTGAGTTTACAAACTGTTTTGGGTGGGATGCAGGTAATTCTCAAGTGCGTTGTCAATCTCCGCGATTTTGTCTATCAGTTTGCCGTCTTTGAATTTCAGGTTTTCCCGTATTTTGTTCAGCTCTGTGGCCTGTTCCAACGCCACCATCGCCAGTAGGTCTTGATGGTCTCGGTAGGAGTAGTTGTCGCCGTACTTCCTGGCTTGCGAGTCTATGAGTTGTGCCGCTTTGCGCAGCATCTCCTCCTGGCTCTTGGCTATTTTCAGCTTGTACTTGCGCCCAAGCACGCTGACCGTTACAGGAATCGTCTCCTCCATCGTCACTTAGCCGATTTTATTCAGTAAAGATAAGCTTCTGTCTATAGTCCGAATCAATTGATTAATCTTGAGTTTTATCTCTGTAGAATCGCCCTTCTCTTCCAGCGTATTCCTTAACTTTAAAATTTTGTTTTCTTCTTTTAAATTATTTAGTGATATATTTAGGTTTTTAATATTTTCTTTTTGCTCTTCTTGACGCTCCGTTTGTCTCAGCAACGATTCTTTCAGCTCCTTGTTCTCGTCTATCACCTGGTTCACCTTGTATTCGATTCCAGCCAGTTTCGTTTCGTAGTCAAACATACATCATTCTCCTGAAAACTATATGGTTCCGACACCTCCCACCGCGCTTTCGGAACGAATTCTCACGTTGCTTTGCAGCGCTCTTTCCGACACTTACGTACCCGATATAGCGGCTGCAAATTTACAACTTTTTTCTAATATGGGAAAATAATTTTTCTCCAACCCTCCCAAGTCATTGCCTCGAATGATGTTACGGGCTAATCATGCCTCTGGCAGCGCCGACGGGCTCAATCCTTTTCCTTGATGCCCAATATGTGGCCCATGCGGTCCTGCTTGGTCTTGAGATACCGCTCGTTGTATTTGTTGGGGGCAATAACGATGGGCACCGTCTCCACTATCTCCAGCCCGTATCCCTCCAAGCCGCTGCGTTTCACTGGGTTGTTGGTCATCAGGCGCATCTTGCGCACTCCCATGTCGCGCAGTATCTGGGCACCGATGCCGTAGTCGCGTTCGTCCGCCTTGAACCCCAGTTTCAGGTTGGCGTCCACCGTGTCGTAGCCCTGTTCCTGCAGGTGGTAGGCCTTCAGTTTGTTCACCAAGCCGATGCCTCGACCCTCCTGGCTCATGTACAGCACCAACCCTTTGCCCTCTTTCTCTACCATCTCCATAGCGTGGTGCAATTGGTCGCCACAGTCGCATTTACATGAGCCGAAAATGTCGCCGGTGGCACAGCTGGAATGCACACGCACAAGCACGGGCTCATCCTCTTGCCACTCGCCCTTTTTCAGCACCATGTGGGTAGCGCCGTTGTCCAACTGCGTGTAGGCAATCAGTCGGAAGTTGCCGTGCTCCGTAGGCAGGAACACATCCTCCTCCTTGCGGATGAGCGTCTCGTGTGCTATACGATAGGAAATGAGGTCCTTGATGGTGACAATCTTGAGACCGTACTTCTCTGCCACCTGCTGCAACTGGGGCATGCGGGCCATGGTACCATCGTCGTTGATAATCTCAATCAGGGCACCGCAGGGTTGCATGCCTGCCAGACGCGCCAAGTCGACAGCCGCCTCCGTATGGCCTGCTCTCACAAGGACGCCGCCATTGCGTGCCCTTAGCGGGTTGATATGGCCGGGACGCCCCAGGTCGGAGGGCTTCGTCGAAGGGTCGGCCAAAGCGTTGATGGTGGCCGCGCGGTCATGCATCGACACCCCCGTGGTGCAGCCCTTGCCCAGCAAGTCCACCGTCACGGTGAACGGCGTACCCAGCAGCGAAGTGTTGTCGTGCACCTGCATGTCGAGGTTCAACTCCTTGCAGCGGTCCTCCGTCACGGGACAGCAGAGCACCCCACGTCCGTTCTTGAGCATGAAGTTCACATGCTCAGGCGTAATCTTTTCGGCAGCCATGATGAAGTCGCCCTCGTTCTCGCGGTCCTCATCGTCCACCACAATCACAAATCTGCCATCCTTGAAGTCCTCGATGGCCTCTTCTATAGTATTGAGTTTAAATTCCATAATAATATTCTACAAACCCTCGGGCGACGTTGCTCGAGCTGTGCAAAGATATGAAAAAAAAACAAATGGTATTAAGCCCTACCTTATCACCACTTTGCAGGCGGGGAGCGTGCCGACCTTGACGATATAGACACCTGCAGGGACCACGGGGCTCTTGTCGGAGGCAATCACATGAGCGACGTGACGGCCCATCACGTCGTAGACGCTGAACTCATCGGTCGCCTGTCCGCCGAGGGTGACGTATATGCGCCCCTCTGCGGCGTAGACGCCGATGTTGTCGGCCTCCGTGGCGGATATGCCATCGGGGTCGTCAGCAATGTCGAAATAGGCCACCAATGCGGTGTCGCAGGTCACAGTCAGCGTGTAGGGATTGGCCGTACTTCCGTCGCTCCAGTGGTCAAAGCGGAAGCTCCTATTGGCTGCGGCGTAGACCTCTGCCTGCGGATGTGTGCATGAGGGCATGGTGCGGATTTGCACGGTGCCTTGCTGCTCGTCGGACGATGTTGCCGTGAAAGCAAACGTCCCCTCTTCGACAAAGTTGGAGAAGTAGTTCCATGGGGAGGAAGGGGATGTGTAGGACGCCCTGCTGCCGCAAGGGATATATATTGGAATGGTTGTCGATACGTTTTGGAATGCGCGGACACCCAATGTGGGAGCCACGGTGTCCTGCGAATAGATCTCCGTGAGTCCCGTGCAATTCTCGAAGGCATTGGCGCCGATAGAGACGACAGAAGCGGGCAGGACAATGGATGTCAGGCCACTGCACCCGTAAAAGCATTGCACGCCAATGTTGGTGACAAGTGGCGGGAGCGTGACTGATGTCAAGCCGCTACAATTGTAGAAAGCCATATCATGGATGGCGGTGATTGACGATGGTATTACGACAGATGTCAGCCCGCTACATTGCGAAAAGGCCGCATCGCCGATAAAGGTGACGGAAGCAGGTAGGGAAACGCTTGTCAGCCCGCTGCAGGACGTAAAAGCGTAGTTGTGAATCGTCGTGACGGCTTGAGCGAACGTAGCCGACGTCAAGCGGCTCAGCCCATAGCACAAGAACTCGGGGATGATTCTGACGCTGTCGCCAAAAGTGATACTCGCGATGTTGGTGTCGCCCTCGAAAGCCCCCGTGAAATACAGTCCGTCCGTGGTACAGTATTCGGCGTTGAAAAACACCGATGTCACCCCTGTGCAATTCCAAAAGCCCAGAGCCCGTATGGTGGTGACGGAACGGGGGATGGTGATGGATGTCAGGCCAGTGCAGCCATAGAACGCCCCCTGCTCAATCACCGCCACACGATACGGGGTCCCGTTGTGCACCACCGTGTCGGGGATGACAAGATTGCCCGTCGGCATGGTAAAACCCGTCCAAGTGCCCGAACATTCATAAGGGTCCATCGTATAGATGCTGCTCGGAAACACCACGGACACCTCGCTGCTGTTGAGTATGGCGTAATACAGCGTCTGCCCGTTGGGGGCGACGGACGAGAAATCGTAGGCGAAAACGTTCAGGACTGACGCAGCGACGAGGGCTGAAAACAATAACAAGCGTTTCATATCGTTTAAATTTTAATAAAATATTTTCGGGGCTTTGTATATATAGACGTAAGAAAGTGCCATTTTGCTGCGTCCAAAGGCAAAAAAAATCACAAAAAAAACTCGCCGCCACCGCAGCTATCTAATATACACCATATAATGCACAACCGTGCATCGCAAGTGAACAACACGGGCGTGCCCCTGTGGCAGGTAGCGGCCAGGTAGGGCGTGGGTAGTGTCCAGGTAGGGCGCGGGCCGCTTCCAACCTCGGTGTCATTCCGATTCAATTCCTATCTTCCTCTTATCTTCCTCTTATCCTCCTCTTATCCTCCTCTTATCTTCCTCTTATCTTCCTTTTATCCTCCTCTTATCTTCCTCTTATCTTCCTCTTATCCTCCTCTTATCTTCCTCTTATCTTCCTCTTATCTTCCTCTTATCTTCCTCTTATCTTCCTCTTATCTTCCTCTTATCTTCCTCTTATCCTCCTCTTATCTAATTCTTATCTTCCTCTTATCTGAGCCAGACACGGAGAGGCCCCGTCGAGAGGCACAAAAGAACGGATTACGAAAAATAACATATTCACGGTCAATAATATAGGAGTTCGAGTAAACGTACTCGGTGATAAAAGACACGGATTTTGGGGGAATCCCCATGTGATTTTAGTCGCAGGGCTGGCTGCTGACGGTGGACGGACCTTTCCAGGGTTCGATGTGTATGGAGGTCTGTAGGGTGATTCCGAAGCGGGCGCGCAGGTTCTCCTCGACGGCGTGGGAGATGGCGTGGCCTTCGTTCACGGTGATGTCGGGGTCCACCTTGATGTGCAGGTCCACAATGTAGGCGCTGCCGCTCTTGCGGGTCTTCATGTTGTGGTACGCCCGCACCCCTGGGGTGCGCGTCACGATGGCTCCTATTTCTCGCTCGGTCTCGACGGGCAGCGACGTCTCCAGCAGTTCGCGCACGGCGGGCAGCAGGAGTTTGGCTCCCGTGACGATGATGAACACCGACACCACTCCGCAGGCGATGGGGTCGAGCACACGGAACGACTCGCCAAGGAACATGGCGCCTCCTATGCCCACCAACGTGCCCACGGACGACAGGGCGTCGCTGCGATGGTGCCACGCGTTAGCCACCACGGTGTCGCTGGCTATGCGGCGTCCGGCACGGGCGGTGTACTGATAGAGCCCTTCCTTGACAATGATGGAGGCGATGGCTGCCATGAGTGCAACGGGCTCGGGGCGTGTCAGCGACTCGCCCTGCAGGGCTGCCAGCACTTTGGTGACGCTTGCCCACAACAGCCCTGCGCCCACGACGATGAGCATCACGCTGATGATGAATGTGGCAAAGGTCTCGTACTTGCCGTGCCCGTAGTTATGGTCCTCGTCTTTGCCTTTGGCGGAGATGGAGATGAAGCAGATAACCACGATGTCGGTCACAAAGTCGGATAGCGAATGGATGCCGTCGGCTATCATGGCCGAACTGCGTCCCAACAGGCCAGCCAGTATCTTGCCGATGGTGAGCATCAGGTTGCACACGAAGCCCACCCAGGTGGTTTTCTTTGCTATGTGCGCCCGCTCTTCGGGTTGGATGGCATTCATCGGTCGATGGCTGTTTGTTGGTGAGTATGGGGTAACGCGGGGTGGTCAGGAAATATTGCCTCCGCTGCGACGACTGCCCTCCCGAAACCCGCGCAGATACTGCTTCTGTTCCGGCGTGATGCGATAGCTCTCCACGGATTTCTGGATGGCTTTGTTGTGGCACCACGGCGACAGGCGATGCTGCTCGATGTAGGGGACGGCGGCGTGCCACTGCTTGGCCAACGCGGTGGCGAAATACCACGCCACCATCATGTTGACGTAGTACTCCTCGCTGCGCACGGCGGCCACCCACTCCAGGTATTCCGGACGGAAGGTGTCGGGAGCCAGATAGAAGGCCATCAGCAGCCCCATAGCGTAACGCTTGGTGAAGGGATGGTCGGAGCGCAGCCACTCCTTGACATGCGGCAGCAGCTCGGCCGTGTGCCTGCGGAACACGGGAGCGTTCATCGAATCGCACGTGGCCCAATTGTCCACATAGGGCAGGAAGCGCTGCAGGCGGTCGATGACAGCATGGTAGTCGCGACATTGGCCGATGAGATAGGCGTGGAGCATCTTCTCTTCGTGGTAACGGTGCGGAAGGTGGAGGAGGAACTCGCTGGCTTCGGGCGTGCCCTCCAGCTCTTTGGCCAACCGACGCAGGGCGGGTGTGCGCACTCCGATGATGCTCTCGGCATCGACAACCAGGACGCGCGCCTGAAACTGTCGGTAGTCCTCCCGCTGACGATAGACGGGGTCTTGTAATGCTTGAAGCCGCTGCAGAATATAGTTCATCAGTTTTTCACAAGAAGTTGTGTCGTGGTGCGGCTGCGCTGCTGCAGAAGGATGGGGCGGCCTGCCACGATGTGGTCGATGATGTCCTGGGAATAGTAACGTATGGTGATGAGCTGCAGATGCTCGTTGTAGCGGAGACGAAAACTGGGACGGAGCAACTCCTGCAGACGGTGCAGCAGGATGGCGTTGGCGTCGATGCAGAGGGAGAAACTCAGGGCCGAGTTCTGCATCATATTCACCCTGACGCCCGTCTCAGCCAGAGCGGCAAAGATGGTCTGTAGGTTGTCCTCGGCGATGAACGAGAAGTCCTTGGGCAGGATGGACAGCAGCAGTTGGTCGTTGCGGAAGATATAGAGTGGCGTCAAGGGGCGGATGGTGCGGTAGGCGCCTATGGTCGACCCGAGGTCGTCGGGCGCCAGAAAGGATTTGATGAACAGGGGTATGCCCTTGTTCTGGATGGGCTTGACGGTCTTGGGGTGTATCACGCTGGCGCCGTAGTAGGCAAGCTCTATCGCCTCGTTGTAGGGTATCTGCTCTATCTTGACGGTATCGGCAAAGAATTTGGGGTCGGCGTTGAGGAATCCCGGCACATCCTTCCAGATGGTCATGCTCTCAACGTTGAGGCAGTAGCTGAGGATGGAGGCGCTGTAGTCCGACCCTTCGCGCCCCAGGGTGGTGGTGTGCCCCTCTGCGGTGCCGGCAATGAAACCTTGGGTGACCACCAGCGTATCGGTGTCGGCAAGCTCGCGGAGGGCCGCCTGCTGCGTGGCTGCCCAATCCACATGGCCTTCGCGGTAGTTGCTGTCGGTGCGGACAACGGTGCGTATGTCGACCCAACGGTTGGTGAGCCCGATATGGTTCAGGTAATGGCTGATGATGGTGGTGGAGAGGAGTTCGCCAAAACATACCGTCTGGTCGTAGTCGAAATTGTAGTTGGTGGCAGGCAGCTCTATCCGCCGATGGAGCTCGTCGAAGAGTGTTTGCAGGCGCGCTTGGAGCTCCTCCTGACCGCCGTCGGCAAACAAAGCGCACGCCATCTGTTGGTGGTAATCCACCAGTTCGGCAAAGAGTGTGTCGCGCAGCGGCTTGTCGGGCGTCACACCCGGCACCAGACGTTCCAACCGATTGGTGGTCTTGCCCATAGCCGACACCACGACTATCAAGGGCTCCTTGCGGTAACGGCCCACGATGGAGGCCATGTTGCGTACTGCATCTGCGCTGTTGACGGAAGCGCCACCGAATTTAAAGACTTGCAATGAATATGGTTATTAGGGTATACTGACGATTGGATAAGTAATGACGGACGGCATCACAAGAGGGGCAGCGGCGGCGGGTTATTTGAGTTGGCGCTCCATATCCCGACGGGAGTCCTTGGCCTTGATGGTCTCGCGTTTGTCGAAGAATTTCTTGCCTTTGGCCAGAGCGATGTTCAGCTTGGCATAACCGCGGGAGTCGACGAAAAGCATTGTGGGCACAATGGTGAATCCGCGCTCCTTGATTTTGTTCTGCAGTTTGCGCAGCTCCCTCCGCGTGAGCAGCAGCTTGCGGTCGCGTTTGGCCGGATGGTTCAGGTAGGAGCCGAAGCGATATTCCGATATGTGCATCTGGCGTACGAAGAGCTCGTTGCCGATGAAAGTGCAGTAGGCATCGGTGAGGTTGGCCTTGCCGTCGCGAATAGATTTGATTTCCGTGCCCGTCAACACCATGCCCGCCGTATATTCGTCGAGGAGAAAATACTGGAAGGCGGCGCGCCTGTTCTTTATTTCTATGATGTTCTTGTCCATGGGAGGGAGGAATGGAAACAAGGGTGGCAGCTGTCGCCTGCGACACGCTCCCACCCTTTGGTCCTGATACCTCAGTGGCTATTTGTAGCGTTCTTTGTATTTGTCGATTTGCACGCGCATGGAGTCCACGCACTCGCTCACGGCCTCCTCGAAGGTGTCGGCCTGCTTGGCGTTGAAGAGGGTCTGGCCTGGCAATGTGAGTGATATCTCGGCAATCTTGTTGTTCTCGCTTTCGGGTTTCTCCACTTTCAGGATGATTTCGCACTTGGTGGCGTTGTCCACAATGCGGTCAATCTTGGCAACCTTGTCGTTGATGAATTTCTCAAGCTTGGGGTCGGCTTTGAATTTAACGGCGTTGATTGAAATGTTCATAATAACCTCCTTGTTTTTGTTGGTTGATATTTAGTTTTCACTCTTTCCTGTGGCCCTGGGATGGGCGTGTTTGTAGGCCTCCTTCAGGTGCTCGCGGGTGACATGTGTGTAGACCTCGGTGGCCATCAGGTCGGTGTGTCCGAGCAACTCTTTGATGGCATTGATGTCGGCTCCGTCGTTGAGCATGTGTGTGGCAAACGAATGGCGGAACACATGTGGGCTGATGCGGTCGGCGGTGGAGATGGTCGTCATGTACTTCTTCACCACGTTGTAGCACATCGCTGCGGTCATCGGCGTGCCGTCCTTGCGGACAAAGAACGCCTCCGAGCACCCTTCTATCTCCCCCTTTAACGAAAAATAACATTTAATATTGCGTGCCAACTCGTTTTCTATGGGGATGTAGCGCTCTTTGTCGCGCTTGCCAAGCACCTTAATGGTGCCGTTGACAAAGTCCACCGACCCTTCGGTAAGTCCCGTCAGCTCAGCGCGGCGCATGCCCGTCTCGTATAGCACCTGCAGCAGCAGCCGGTCGCGCTTGCCCTCGAAAGTGTCGGGAAACAGCTCCGGACAGTCGTATATCTTTCTCACCTCCGACTCGCGGAAGAACACCGGCAGCCGGCGAGGTACCTTGAGGGTGGGCACTTTGGCCATGATGTCGGTGGTGAGCCACTTCTGTCGGCGCAGATACTTGAACCACGACCGCAGCGACACCAGGTAGTGCGTCACCGTGCGGGGGGCGTTGCCGGCCTCCATCAGAGCCATCTGCCACTCGCGGATGTCAAGCGCCGACACCTGCTCCACATCGCTGATGCCCCGTGGCGCCACAAAAGCGGCAAAAGCCGTCAAGTCCTCCGTATATATCTGCACAGTACGCGCCGCCAGACGCCGCTCGGTGCTGATATAGTTGCGGAAACACACTATGGCCTCATCTATCTTCATCGCTGCAAAGATAACAATAAAAACGCAAAGAAACAACAGAGGGCACAAAAAAAAGATTTCCTGAGTCAGGAAATCTTTCTCTCCAATGCGTACGCGACTGGGGCTTAGTTGTCGAGCTCTTGCTGACGCAGGTGCTGGACATAGATGGCCTTCAGCCGACGTTCCCTGTTAATTACGGAAGGTTTGGTGAACTGTTGACGCTGGCGGAGCTCTTTCACCACGCCGGTCTTCTCAAATTTTCTCTTGAGTTTCTTCAGAGCACGTTCGATGTTCTCACCTTCTTTAATAGGAACTACGATCATTGTAAATACCTCTTTCTTGTTAAAGGATTAATAAAAAATGTTATGACGTTCAGTATTAGAACTGAAGATGTCCTTGAGCAGCGGCATCCTGCAGAGCAGCAACAATACCTTTCTTGTTGATGATGCGCATACCCTTGGCCGAAACCTTCAGCGTAATCCACATGCCCTCTTCGGGAATGTAGAACTTCTTGGTCTGGAGGTTGGGCGAGAAAGTGCGCTTGGTGTGGATGCGGGAGTGCGAAACATTGTTTCCGCTGATGACATGCTTGCCGGTAATTTCACAAATCTTTGACATGATATTATACGTTTTTTGATTTCTAATTCTTTGTTGAAAATTTTGTTGAAAACGGCTGCAAAAGTACATCCTTTTTTCATACTGGCAAAATCCCGAAGCCCTCCCGAAACCAGTTTTGCCAAAAAATTAACATTTCATTATATCACCCATATTGCAAAACACAAAGTTATGCAAAATCCAAAAGTAATATTTAACATTATTTTTTGAAGCAGTTACGGGCTTTTGAAGGTAAAACAGCGGCTGTAGAGCCCCCCGAATTTCCATTTTTTCACCCTCCGCCGCGCCGACCTCACTTGTCACCTTAGACCCACCTTAGTTAGGTCAGAGTTATGTCAGACTTACCTCGGAGTTGCTCGGGAGCCATCTCAGACTTGCTCCATCATCACCTTAGAGTTAGATGCGCAAATCCCGACGAAAAACATCATCGGTATCGTATGAATACCGCCTTCCCTGACAATCTTGAAAAAGCAGCTTTCACACATTGCGATAAACGGATATTTTCCGTCCGTAGTATATCCCCACAAAGAAAATTACAACCTCCCGGCGACAATTAATCACATGAATGATTCACAGCCATTCGTGTTTGTTGTTCACATGAATTGCCGTGTAATTATTCATGTAATTATCGTCGCTGACATGTCTGAAATGGCGGAAAGCGCAGATATTTTCTTGCTGGCTTTTTCTGCCATTTCTGCTTTTTCTGCGGGATTTATTCATCACTCAACTATTTTTTAAATTATCAAATACAAAAAAAACAATTTCTGCGTTTTTATTGCTACTTATGTTGTGGTGCCATTAAAAGAAATACCACCATGGCACTGGTAAAAGACAAGGCAATGAGCGAAACTGAACATAAAGCGTATGGTATTCTGACTGTCGTGATGGCGGCTCTGACGGGTATGCTGCTGGGGGTGCTGGTGATGCCGGCATCGAACAAGGAGCACCACGTTCAGAGCTTGTCGAAGCTGGACGATGCCATGAATATGATTGAACGCTACTATGTCGACGATATGGACCGTGACACGCTGACGGAGCAGATGCTTGCCGCCATGCTGTCTACGTTAGACCCTCACAGCCACTATCTCTCGGCCGATGAACTGAAACGCGAGATGGAGACCATGCAGGGCGGTTTCGAGGGCATCGGCATCGTGCTGCATTATGAGGGCGACACCGCCTGCGTGGGACAACTGATAGCGGGCGGCCCCGCCGAAAAAGCTGGGTTGCACCCCGGCGACCGTCTGATAATGGTGGACACCCTGAAGATTGCAGGTGTCGGCATGAGCAACGATGAGATTGTGGGCCATATCCGCGGGCCGCACAACTCCTGCGCCGACATCGCCCTACAGCGGTATGGCGAGAAAGGTTTGCGACATATCAAGGTGACACGCGACCTCATCAGCACGCCGACCATCGCCTACAGCGGTATGCTGGACAAAACGACAGGATATATCCGTCTGACTCGGTTTGGAGAGACATCGCACAGCGAGTTCCGCACGGCGGTGAAAGCGTTGAAACGCCAAGGAATGACCGGGTTGGTGCTGGACTTGAGAGGCAACGGCGGGGGACTGCTGTCGGCAGCCATAGCGATTGCCGACGAGTTTCTCCCCGGCAGAGAATTGATTGTCTACACCCAAGGCGACAACCAACGACGGGAGAACGTGACATCGAAACGCGGCGGCATCTTCTGCAAAGGGCGGCTGGCCATTATGATAGATGAGTTCTCGGCCTCAGCCAGCGAAGTGGTGTCGGGTGCCGTGCAGGATAACGACCGTGGCATCATCATCGGTCGACGCTCGTTCGGCAAAGGTTTGGTGCAACGTCAATTCGAGCTGGAAGACGGCTCCGCTATCTGGCTCACCATAGCACGCTACTACACGCCTTCAGGCCGTTGCATACAACGTCCCTACAATAAAGGTACCGACGAATATTACTCCGATTTTCTGCGTCAGCTGGTGCAAGAGTCGCAGACAGATTCGATGCTGGTGCAGATAACCGACAGCACCGAATACCGCACCACCGGTGGCCGCCTGGTATATGGCGGTGGCGGCATATATCCCGACTATGTACAGAAACTGCATAAAGACAGCTTGCTGGTATACTACAACAATTTGATTAATAACGGCGTGATCGAGAAATATGCTTTCGCCTATGTCACGCAACATTATCCCGAATTGAGAAAGCAATATGCCACCGAGGACGACTTTATCAAGCGTTTTCAAGTCACCGACAAGATGTACTACGACATGCTGGCACAAGCGGACAAGAAAGGCATCCGTCGCGATTCCCGTGGCATCGCCAAATATGGGAGAGAGATGCGCAATATGCTGAAAGCGCTTATCGCCGAATCGCTGTTCTCCTTTGACACCTACTACCGCATCATGCTACGCGACGACGCGGATGTGACAGACGCCGTAAAGCATCTGCACAACAGCTCACTGTAAGAAACACAAATAAACCATACAATCACATACACCCCCTATATGAAACCCTTTGCACGACCACTCCTGATTATTGTCCTATCCACATTCTTTGCACTCCCTGTTGCTCAGGCGCAGAAAGCATCGGTGCATGGCCACCTGACAGGATTCAATCAACCTGTAATAACCACATTCAAGGTTGTGTCCAACAAATTGGTGCCCTTCGACACCGTCACTCCCAGCGTCAAAGGGGAGTACACTCTGGATTTAGCCATTGACGAGCCGACATTGTTCGTGATGCGTTTCAACGTGGAACGTAGCAACGACATCCATCTGATGGTGCTGCCAAAAGAGAAAATCACGCTGGATTTGGAATTGTGGAAAGACTATCCTTTTGTCAGGGTGAACGGCGTGAAAGGTTCAAAGAATATGACCACATACCAAGAGTTCAACCATGCCATCAGCGACTCGCTGCCGCGCATGCGCGCCATCGACAACGAATATCAGCTGGCAAGCACCACCGAACAGCGCAAAATGGCTCTGGGCAACCAGTACCAGAATCTGGTGGTGATGCAGAACCAACGCATACGCCATCTGATTGAAAGCAATACCGAATGCCTGATGACAGCTTTTCTGGTAACCTATTTTGAGGAAAACTTTCTCACCTACTCTAACCTCTATGAAAAGGTTCTGTCTGGCTTGAAACCAACCTATGGCTCCAACCCGTTCGTCCTACATCTGGAATCGAAGATTGCATCCAGCTTGGATGCGGGGTCTATGGCTCCCGACATCATCATGAACGACCCCGAAGGCAAAGAACGCAAGTTGAGCGATATGAGAGGGAGCGTGGTGATGATTGATTTCTGGGCATCGTGGTGCGGTCCCTGCCGCAGGGAAAACCCCAATGTGGTGCGGATGTACCACAAATACCATAAAGCCGGTTTCGACATCTACAGCGTATCGCTCGACAAGGGACGTGCCGAATGGGTCAAAGCCATCAAAGACGACGGTCTGGTGTGGCCCAATCATGTGAGCGATTTGCGCGGCTGGACATCCAGTGGCGGCGCCACCTACGGCATTATGTCGGTACCCTCGACAGTGCTTGTCGACCGCCAGGGACGCATTATTGCCAAGAACCTGCGCGGCCCCGACCTGGAGCGTAAACTGCAAGAAATATTCGGCTTCTAACCATTACCTGAGTGTATGTTCACTTACGAATATCCCCGCCCTGCTGTCACCGCCGACATTGTGCTTTTTGACAGCGATAGAAAGCGTGTGTTGCTGATACGTCGCGGTAACGAACCGTATAAGGATTGCTGGGCGTTCCCTGGTGGATTCTTCGATATGACGGACAGCGACATTGAGCACACCGCCGTGCGCGAACTCCAGGAAGAGACTGGATTGTCAGGTATAGAACTCCATCTGGTGGGTGTCTTCTCCAAAGAAGGTCGCGACCCGCGCGGACGCACCGTCACGGTGGCTTTCATGGGTCTTGTTGACTCCCGGACAGTAGAACCCCGTGGGGGCGACGATGCGGCTGAAGCCCACTGGTTTGACCTGACAGCGCTGCCTCCGCTGGCTTTCGACCATGCCGAGATTTTAGGAAAAGCCGTCGCGAGGTTGTAAGTTTCAAAAAAAGTTGTACCTTTGCACGCCATTGTCATCAAGAGCCAATGGCAATAAACCATTGAATAGTGTATTAATAGCGTAACTATTATTTATGAGCAACATAACGAAAACACAGATAGAGATGGCGTTGTCACATGTTGACGACCCTGACCTCGGACAAAATCTGATACAACTGGGCATGATTGACAACATTGCCATCGACGGCATGAAAGTGAGTTTCGACCTGGTGCTGACTACGCCAGGATGCCCGATGAAGCACAAGATGAGCGACGACTGCGTCAATGCCATCCACGAATATGTGGACCGCAATGCCGAGGTGACCGTTAATTTCACCGCCAAAGAGGTGAAGCCCGTCGACAAACATGAGATGTTTCCCACTATCAAGAACGTCATCGCCGTAGCTTCGGGCAAAGGTGGCGTAGGCAAGAGCACTGTGGCTGTCAATCTGGCCATATCGCTGGCAAAGACCGGTGCCAAGGTGGCGCTACTCGATGCCGACATCTATGGCCCCTCCATCCCCATCATGTTCAACATCAAGGAACAGGACATCTATGGCGAGCAGCACGACGGCAAGACATACATGGTTCCTGTGTCCAAATACGGTGTCAAACTGATGTCTGTCGGTTTCATGATTGACCCAGACAAGGCGGTGGTATGGCGTGGACCGATGGCATCGGGAGCACTGAAGCAACTGCTTACCGAGACATGGTGGGACGAAATAGACTATATGGTGGTTGACATGCCTCCGGGAACGGGCGATATCCAACTCACCATTGCGCAAACGCTCCCCGTCACGGGCGCCATCATCGTGAGCACACCTCAACAGGTGGCTTTGGCTGACGTAGTGCGCGGCGTGGAGATGTTCCAGAACGAAAACATCAACATCCCTGTCCTGGGCTTTGTCGAGAACATGGCCTATTTCACCCCTGCCGAACTGCCCAACAACAAGTACTATATCTTTGGGAAAGAGGGCTGCTCACAGCTGGCCAAACAGATGGGCATACCTCTCATCGGCGAGATTCCACTGGTGCAATCCATCGCCGAGAGTGGTGACAGCGGCAAGCCCGTCAGCATTTTCGACGACAACCCCGAAAGTGAGGCCTTCATGACCTTAGCCGAGAACACCATCCGAGAGATCTGCAAAGTAAACAACAAGTAATCATAAATAATCCCACCATGGAGAATTACGAAGAAGTAGTAAAGAAAGTGCAAAACGCACTGCAACAGATTCGCCCCTACCTGCAGCAGGACGGCGGCGACGTAGAGTATGTGGACATGACCAGCGAAGGCGTGGTCATGGTCAAACTACAGGGGCATTGCGGTTCTTGTCCCCACGCCTTGATGACACTCAAGCAGGGCATCGAGGTGGCGTTGAAGGAAGCCATCCCCGAGGTGAAGGCCGTCGAACGTGTATAACGCCAAGGAAGGTCTGGCTTAATACATTCCCCTACTACAAAGCACCCAACAAAACATGATATACACCAAAACAGGCGACCAAGGCGAAACCTCGCTCGTAGGCGGTACACGGGTGTCGAAATGCGACGCAAGAGTGGAGGCCTACGGCACCGTCGACGAACTGAATGCACAGATAGGCGTGACTGCTGAACTGGCATCGGCTGTCGACAAGGCATGCTACGACGACCTGAAAAAGATTCAGAACCATCTCTTCATCATCCAGACACTGCTGGCTACCGAGGACGAGGCCACCTATGCCCGTCTGCCGCAACTGCCCGATGACGCGGTGGAGTGGCTGGAGCACCAAATTGACGACATCACCGGGAAACTGCCCAAGAACAACGCCTTTGTCATTCCCGGAGGCAACATGGCGAATGCCCAATGTCATGTGGCACGCACCGTGTGCCGTCGTGCCGAACGCCGCATAGTCGCCATGCAGTGCGAAGTGGATGGAAGTATACGCCGCTACATGAACCGACTGAGCGATTATCTGTTTGTCTTGTCACGCCTTATGGTATTAGTCACTGGCAACAAGGAAAATTTTTGGTCAGCAAAATAATAATTTAGTATAGCACTCGTTAGTAGAACAACTTTGAAGCGAATGTAGGTCTTCGCAACGGAAACAGACCTCCACAGCCGAAGCCCATTCCTATCCCAACATTCATTTGAAATATGTATTGGACACTTGAATTAGCAACAAAATTGGAAGATGCACCCTGGCCCGCGACCAAGGACGAATTGATTGACTATGCACAGCGTACCGGCGCGCCGATGGAGGTCATTGAGAACCTTCGGGAGATTGAAGATGAAGGCGACCCTTACGACAGTATCGAGGACATCTGGCCCGACTATCCTACCAAGGAAGACTTCTTCTTCCAGGAAGACGAATATTAATCTGCCTGCCAGACCTCGCCCGACAATCTACGACATCCCTCTGGCGGCACACCCGCCGGATATGCTACACAGAATCACTCTTAGGCAGCCCACCATCATGAGCTGTCTTTTTTTGACCACTTACAATAACCATAACACCCTCAACACCGCAAGTCCATGCAGCCCTCTTCCACCGCAACACAACCCCTCAAGATTACCCTCGTGGGTTCAGGCAATGTGGCCACCCATCTGGCACGCGCATTCCATCAGGCAGGCCATCAGATAGTACAGGTGTGGTCGCGCGAGTTCGACCATGCTGAGCAGCTGGCCGAACAAGTCTTTGCCGAGCCCATCAACAAACTGGAACTGCTCTACCCCGATGCCGACGTGTACATTCTGGCCGTGAGCGACGATGCGCTTTTCGACTTGGCGCTGGACCTGAAGCTGCGCGAATCGCTGGTCGTGCACACCAGCGGCTCGGTACCCATGGGGGTGCTGCGCCCAGTGAGCCGCAAACACGGCGTGCTTTATGCCCCACAAAGCTTTGTACGCACAATGGCGATGGACTACGGAGAATTGCCTTTCTGCATCGAGGGGGCCACGCCGGAGGTATACGACCGCATCGAAGCACTGGCACGCACCGTATCGCCACACGTCTACGCAGTAGACAGCACAATGCGCCTATGGCTCCATCTTGCATCGGTGATAGTCAACAATTTCGGCAACGCCCTCAACGCAATGGCTCAGGATATGCTTGAACAACGGGGAATCCCCTTCGAAATTCTGCGACCCCTCGTCCAGGTCACTGCCCAAAAGGCCATAGCCTCCGTCGACACCGCGAAAGTATCCAACCGCTACGATTCACTCTGGCACCTGCAGACAGGCCCTGCGGTGAGGCACGACGAGAAGACCATCGACCGCCACCGCGCCATGCTCAAGGGTGACCCACGGCTGCTACAACTCTACGAGCTGATGACCGACATCATCAAAAATCCGTCGACGCTATGAACACAATAGAACACATACGGGCGACGCGTGACATCAGCCGCGAGGAGCTGGAAATGCTGCTTGCGACTGACGACACGGCGCTTGTCGACCACCTTCGACTGGCAGCGCGCGAAGTGGCTGATGGGGTCTACGGCAAGAAGATTTTCATGCGTGGCCTCATCGAGATATCGAGCCACTGCAAGAACGACTGTCTCTACTGCGGCCTGCGGCGCAGCAACACGACGGCGGTGCGCTACCGACTGACGGACGAACAGATAATGGACTGCTGCGCGACGGGCTACCGACTTGGGTTCCGCACCTTCGTTATGCAGGGCGGCGAAGACGGCTGGTTCGACGACCGGAGGATGTGTCGCATTGTGGAGGACGTGCGACGGCTGTACCCCGACTGCGCCATTACCCTCTCACTAGGCGAGCGGAGCCGCGAAAGCTACCAGGCACTCTTCAACGCGGGTGCCAACCGATATCTGCTACGCCATGAGACAGCTTCGGCGGAGCACTATGCACGGCTGCATCCCAGCGAGATGTCGTGGCAACACCGCATCGACTGCCTCTACGCGCTGAAGGAAATCGGTTACCAGGTGGGCTGCGGCTTCATGGTGGGCTCTCCCTACCAGACGGTCGACACGCTGTACGAAGACCTGCAGTTTATCCGCCGTTTCGAGCCGCAGATGGTGGGCATTGGCCCCTTTATCGCGGCGAGCGACACGCCTTTTGCCGACCGCCCCAACGGCAAAGTTGCCACCACGCTGCGTCTGCTGGCCATCATACGGCTGCTGCAGCCGCGTGTGCTGCTGCCGGCCACCACGGCGCTGGGCACGTTGCATCCGCAGGGACGCGAACTGGGCATACAATACGGTGCCAACGTGGTGATGCCCAACCTCTCGCCACGCGAGCACCGCAAGGACTACGCCATCTACGACAACAAGATATGCACCGGCGAGGAGTCGGCCGAATGCCGCGCCTGCACAGAGCAGCGCCTGCACCGTATCGGCTACGAGACGGTGGTGGACCGCGGCGACTTTCGCGCCGAGCCGACAGCCGAATAAGCCCGCCTTGCCCGTCCGCTCAACCAAATTTTTCAGTCCATGTAAGGAATATTTTGTATCTTTGCAGCCTGTTACGACGACCGAACAACAAAGAAAACGGGGTGCTACATGCGTGTGGCTGAGATTAAACCCATCGAACCTGAACCGGGTAATGCCGGCGTAGGAAAAAGAGTTTTCACTGTCAACCTCCCGTTTTTTGGTTTTTTCAACAACGTACACGCACCTGCACGTCGAGGGTGCACAAACAAAAAAACTAAAAAGCAATGCAAAAGATTTTCAATCGCAGAATTCTGGCGCTGACAGCCCTCATGCTGGCCTGCGCCACCACCTTGGCGCAACAGCCCAAGGAGACCCACCACGACAGCACCGCCCGCGTGCTGGAGGAGGTCATCATCAATGCCAGCCGTGCCGACAACAAGACGCCGCTCACCACCACCACCCTCCGCCGCACGGAGCTCGAAGAGGGCAAGATAGTGCCCAGTGTGCCCTACATGCTCAACCTCCAACCCAGCGTTGAGGCCACGGGCGAAAACGGCATGGTGGGCAACACGACAATGCGCATCCGCGGCGTCGACGCCACCCGCATCAATGTCAACATCAACGGCATCACGCTCAACGACCCCGAAAGTCAGAGCGTCTACTGGGTCAACATCCCCAACCTGGCCGGCATGGCGCAGAGCATGCAGATACAACGCGGCGTGGGTGCCAGCAACGGTGGCGGCAACTCCTTCGGTGGCTCCATCAATCTGCAGACCCTCAACGCCAACAGCACCCCCTATGCCCGTGCGGACATCGGACTGGGCAGCTGGAACACCCGACAGTACGGCATCACTGCCGGAACAGGCATCGGACAGAAGGGCTTCGCCTTCGACATGGCTTACAACGGCATGACCACCGACGGCTTCATCCGCGGTGGAAAAGGCGACCAACAGAGCGTCTTCATGAGCGGCGGCTACTACGGCGACCGCTCGTTGCTCAAGGCCGTCGTCATCCTCGGACGGCAGATGACGGGCGTGTGCTGGGACGGTGCCGACAGTGCCACCCTCGACAACGACCCCACCTATAACAGCGACGGTATGTACTACGACGAAGTAGGCAACGTGCGATTCTACAACAAAGAGTCCGACAACTACAAGCAGCAGCACTACCAACTCTACTACTCCTATCTCCTCAACGACAACTGGACGCTGAACGCTGCCCTCGACTACACCCACGGTTTCGGCTACACAGACCGCTACAAATACAACAAGAAATGGAGCAAGTACGGCATGAGCGCCCTCGACACCGCCAACGCCCTCTATGCAGCCAAGAGCGACTTTATCCTCAACAAGTTCATGGACAACGACGCCTACACCGAGAACCTCTCGGCCCGCTTTCAGAAAGGCCCCATGACGCTGACCATCGGCGAGACAGGACTATACTTCGGCGGCGCACACTACGACCAAGTGGTGTGGACCAAGGATTCCAATAGCGTTTCGGACGACCATCCTTTCACTTACGACAGCAACTACGCCGTGAAAAAAGACCTGACCCTCTACGCCAAGATGAACTACGACTTCAGCTCGCGGAGCAACATCTACGCCGACCTGCAGTTCCGCCTGGTGGACTACAACATCAACGGTTCCGACGAGGACTATCCCGTCATCGACTACAGCAACACTTTCCGCTTCTTCAACCCCAAGTTGGGATGGAACTACCTGCTTAACGACAACAGCCGCCTCTATGTCGTGGCTGGCATCAACCACCGCGAACCTACCCGTGCCGACATTAAGGACGCCGTGGGCAGCGGTGCCACCATAGAGCCGGAGAGCATGCTCGACATCGAGATGGGCTACGCCAACAACACCGACAAATTCTCCTACCACGCCAACGGCTACGCCATGATCTACAAAGACCAGCTCACCCCCACCGGCATGATTACCGAAAGTGGCTACGCCCTGATGGAGAACGTGGACAAGAGCTACCGTCTCGGCATCGAGCTGGAGGGCGGCTACCGCTTCACCCGCTGGTTCGACCTCAGCGGCAACCTCACCCTCAGCACCAACAAAATTTTGGACTACAACTACGTCTACTGCAACGGCGCCGACAGCAACTGGAACGCCACCTACGACACCCTTGCGCTGGGCACCACCGACCTCGCTTTCTCGCCCTCGATTATCGGCGCCGCCGTGGCGGCTTTCCACCCGACGAAGGGATGGACCATACAACTCACCGGCAAGTATGTGGGCAAGCAGTACTGCGACAACACCAGCCGCGAACCCATGGCTCAGCAGCCGTACTTCCTGCTCAACTTCAGCACCTCCTACACCTGGCAGCTGTCCAACGACCACGAGCTGCAGCTGCAGGTACTGGTCAACAACATACTGAACAACAAATACCGCACCAACGCGTGGGCCAGCTACGGCTACGATTGGGATAGCGCCGTGGTCTACAGCCGCGGATACTTCCAGCAGCCCGGCACCAACTGGGCCGTACGCATGGTGCTGACGCTATAACCCATGACAACCATAGAACTGATAGGAGCGCTGCTCGGCATCGCCTACGTGCTGCTGGAATACAAGGCCAGCATGTGGATGTGGCTGTTCGGATTCCTGATGGACATCTGCTACTGCTACGTCTACTTCAACGGGCACCTCTACGCCAACGCCACACTATACGTATACTATCTGGTGATGTGCATCGTGGGCGCCGCCGCATGGATGCGCAACCGCAAGAAGGCGCAACGGGAGGACTCCAAAGCCGACGCGGTGCGCAGCATGAAGCCCTGGGGATGGATAAGCGTAGCGGGGATGACGGCGGCACTCACACTGCTGCTGGTCTACGCCCTGTCGGCATTGGCAGAGAGCCAGACGGTGTGGCTCGACGCCCTCACCTCGTCGCTGAGCTGCGTGGGCATGATACTCATCGCCAAGAAATATTACCAGCAGTGGCTGGTGTGGATTATCGTCGACCCCGTCTATGTGGTGCTGAGCTTGCGCACCGCCATGTACCCGCTCGCCGCCATGTACCTTTTCTACACCATCATCTCCATTATGGGTTACATCCGGTGGAAACGCCTGAACAAAACCGCAACTGAACATTGAAAGCCATGTGTGTCATTCTCGCCAACGGCGACTTTCCCCGCCATCCCGTGCCTCTGAGCGCCCTTGCCGACGCCACGAGCGTCTACTGCTGCGACGGAGCGGCAGGCAAACTGGCCGCCTGGGTGGAACAGGGCCATCGCCTTGCCTGCCGAGAAGTCTATGTGGTGGGCGACGGCGACTCGCTGCCGCAACAGGAGCGGACGCAGGCCTGCGCGACGCTCTCCCGCCACGGATACACGCCACGTTTCGAGATGGTCGAGGAGCAGGAGGACAACGACCTCACCAAGACTTTCCGCCATGCCGTCCGCCGCGGGGAACGCGACTTCGTCATCTTGGGAGCCACCGGCCTGCGAGAGGACCACACGCTGGGCAACATCAGCTTGCTGGCAACATACCTGCCCCACGCCGACCATGTGCGCATGGTGACCGACCACGGCACCTTCACCCCTGTCGACCGCACGACGACGTTCCCCTCCTTCCGCAGGCAACAGGTGAGCATCTTCCACCTCAACGCCGCCACCGTCTGCTCAGCCGAAGGGTTGGTTTATCCCATTGAGCACCGCACCTTCCGCCAGTGGTGGGAAGGCACCCTCAACGAAGCCCAAGGCGACACGTTCACCCTCCGCGTGGAGTCCCCAGCCGAAAAATCCATGCTGCTAATCTTCCAAACCCACGAAAAAAAGGCCTGACACCTCGCCTGATAAGACCGACACACCTGATAATCAACACCATTGCAATAATTTGCAACTTTATGCCGTGCAAAGCCGTGAACCATCCAAAATAAGAGTCACATAAGAGGAAGATAAGAGGAGAATAAGAATTAGATAAGAGGAGGATAAGAGGAAGATAAGAATTGAATCGGAATGACACAAGGGGTGAAAGCGGCCCGCGCCCTACCTGGACACTACCCACGCCCTACCTACACTCTACCTGACGGCTATCTACCATAATCGCACATACGTATGAACGCATGTGCGATTGTTTATTTGTGCGGAGAGAATCAACCTATACCGTCAATAGACATACAGGCGGTAACCGTCGTAGGTGGTGCCATATTCGTAGAGGGGGCACACCGTCTTCCCGCCGTCAAGAGGCGCACCGTCGGCATAGACATTGAAACGTGTGTGGCACACGGGACACTCCAAGATGGTGCCCTCCCACCCCGATGCAAAATCCACCTTGGTGGTATTGTCCTCGGGACAAGTGCAGTCGTAAGCCACAAAGTCATCGTAGGCCGTCCGCACCACCACCACGCCGCGATGCCCGCCCGTCAGGAACTCATAGCCCCCAACGTTGTTGAGACCGGCATGGGTGGCCGAGTTGGGCTCCACATAGAAATTGGTAGCCCCGATGCTGGTATGGCAATGGTCCTTGGCGCAGGATGCCAGCAGCATCAGCGACAGGCAGCCCCACAGGACTACGTTACGGCAGTTTCGGCTATTGGGCATAGATTACTTTCATGGTGACGTCCGCCACAATCTTGGCACTTTGGCGGTTGATGCAATCCAGATTGTCGCCCACCGTGTGCCACTTGGGGAAGAAGCTGGAGCCCTCGGTGTTCTGCACGATGTCGGCCATCGGGATTTTGATAATCTGGTTCACGTAAAGGTGGTCGTCGAGGATGGCGTCGGTATTCTTGTCCACAAAGACCGACGCGTGCCCCATAGCCGCCGCGGCCTGCCACAGCTTGTTGACCACGCCGGGAGCATATTTGCGCGACACCTCCTCCTTGGTGAAGCGCGGGTGGTCGGTGCCCACCATATCAAAGAGGACGCCATAGTTGGCGCGATAGAACGGGCGATGCGGGTATTTGGCCCAATATTGGGAACCGAGACACCAGGTATTGTCCTTGTATTTGTCCGCCCACTCGGGGATACCTTGGTCCTCGAGGTCGAAGAATATGATGTCGACACCCATACCGGGGCGCTGCTGCGACATCACGCGCGCCATCTCCATCAGCGTGCCGACACCGCTGGCGCCGTCGTTGGCACCCATGATGGGCTTCTTGTGATTATTCGAGTCGGGGTCATGGTCGGCCCATTGGCGCGAATCCCAATGGGCAGCCAACAGCACACGCTGCTCCTTTTGCGGGTCGATGCTGGCAATGATGTTGCTGCCACGACAGGTGGTGCCGTCCCACAACGTAGCACTGAAGTCCTGCACAATCACGGTGTCGCACCAGCGGCGCATCTGACGTGCCAGATATTCGGCACAGCGTTTGTGCCCCTGGCTCTGCGGCGTGCGGAACCCGAAACTCAACTGATCGGCCACATACTGATAAGCCGAGTCGGCACAGAACTCAGGTATCTGCACGGCAGCATAATCCACCGTAGGACTAACGGGCGCCTTGCTTTTTCGGTCGCCACACGAGGTGATTGTCAACAACAATATGGCAATGAACAGGGACGAAAAATGTTTCATTGTGAGACGATGCGGTTGAAATAATGATGTCATATTGGAGCAAAGATAAAAAGCGTAACCCTTGGGGATTGCTCTCCGTAGGGTTACGCACGATGTATTGCTGACCAAAGAGGTTATTTGAGACGCTCTCTGTATTCGTTGGTACGGGTGTCCACTTTGATGCGCTCGCCCTCGTTAATGAACAGCGGCACGCGAACCTGCACGCCGGGCTCAACGGTAGCGTCTTTCATGGCATTGGTGGCGGTGTTGCCGGCAAAACCGGGCTCCGTATAGGTTACCACTGTCTCAATGAACGGAGGCAGCTCGCAGATAAGCGGCGTTTCGGTGTCGGCCTCAACGGTGATTTCCACATACTGGCCGTCTCTTAAATACTGAGGAGCATTAATGATGGATTCCTCGATGCTAATCTGCTCGTATGTCTCGGTGTGCATAAACACATGCATGTCGCCTTCCTTGTAAAGATAAGTGTACGGGCGACGTTCCACGCGCACCACATCGATTTTGGCACCCGAAGGAAACGTGTTCTCAAGCATACGGCCAGTCTTCACGTTGCGCATCTTGGTACGGACAAATGCAGCACCCTTGCCGGGTTTCACATGGAGGAACTCCACGATTGAGTAAATGTCATTGTTGAATTTGATACAGAGACCATTCTTGATATCAGTTGTGTCTGCCATAAAATAATGAGTTTTTTAAGTATTGGGGATTAATTTTTCAGTGTTTTACTACTTCTGCTCCTTTTCTCTCAGCAGTTGCGTGAGTTTCCGCAAATCGTTACGTAAATCCTGGTTCTCGCTTTCAAAACTTTTCAGCCGAGTGCGGTACATCATTACGCGCATATATACAGCCACCACCAAAATGAGAAGCGTCAAGTCCACTTTCTTACCTGTGGCAAAAAACACTACTGTGGCTCCCACAATAAGGACATAGGACATCCATTCGTATATCTTGGCTGCTGTGTTGTCGTTCATGGCCGTGTTTCTGTTACAAATTAAACTCTTCCGACCCCTCTCAATTCGGGTAGATGGGGTTTTGAAAAAGTGCGTTTTTCGGAGGACGAAAACCGCTGCAAAAATACACAAAATATTCCATTCCGAGAAAAAAAACGCAGGTGAATTTGCGGAATCAAAAAAAAAGTCGTTATTTTGTATCATCACATCCATGCAACATTGTGGCTGTTTGTTTGTGAAAATATTTGGTAACGAATAATATATACTAAAACTACACTAATATGAAAAAGATAGCAAAGGCATTAACGTCACTCCTGCTGCTTGTGGGGCTGATGTCAGTTTGCGGAGTTTTCAGTTCGTGCCGTTCCAATGATACGATGTACACTCCACGGCAAACCAAATCAAAAGTCATCAAGAACAACTACAAGGTGCGTGGCGACAATACGCGCAACAGTTCAACCTATCGTTCTTACTAATCTTTAGTGTATAGTCACATACGGGTGAGAGGAAAAGAGGTTGTACCCTTTCTCCTCTCGCCTTTTCTTTTCAACACAGGACCTTAACCCATGCATCCTCACTTCCACCGTCTGCCCGCCTTTATCCTATGGCTGCTGCTCTCCCTACCCGCTGTGGCACAGGATTTCACGCTCTCGGGCACGCTGCGTGGTGTCAATGGACGCATCTGGCTCATTATTTACGATAACGACTCTACTCCCCGCCAACTATCCAGCCGCATCAATGGTGGTGCTTTTGCTTTTAACGGCATCCTGGGCAAAGAGATGCCTATGTATGCCGAAATCCAACAATCCAAACTACCCCAGCCGATACCGCTCTTTCTCGACGCTTCGCAAATCAAAGTTGAGGTGGACATGACGCATCCTGCCGCCTCGCGCATCACCGGCTCCCGTGCTACCAGCCAATACCGATATGCCTTGGAGACCTGTCAGGACGGCGACCGAACGACCTGTTTGGCAACATTTGTCCGGGACAATCCCGACCAGTTCTTTTCGCCCTACATTCTTTACACTTTGTCCTCTTCCCTTCCCCACGAACAATTGCAACAATGCTATGCAGCACTCACTGGCACTGCCACCAAGAGCTACCACTATCGGCTTCTCGGCCGCAAAATAGCCATCATGGGTGCCGCCATGGAGGGACAACACCTGCCTGATATCATCCTCCCACAATCCGATGGGCACAAGGTGCATCTCGACAGTCTGCGCAAAGACAGTACTTATCTGGTACTGTCGTTTGGAGCCACATGGTGTAAGTCGTGCCTTGCCGGCAACCGCCAGATGGAGAAAATCTGCGCCAACGCCAATGCCACACGACACAATGCCAAGAACGACACCGTCCCAGTGCGCCTGATTCCTGTCATGATTGACAAGGATGAGCGCAAGTGGGACAACCCTATGCTCCAACAGCTTGCCATCGACTACATTCCCTACATCATCATTCTGGATCCACAAGGGAACACGCTCAAACGGGATGTGCGTGTGTGGGAACTGGAGCGTATCCTGAACGGAAAAGGATCTTATTGAATTACTATATTGGCAATTAACCATACACATCTCTCATGGAAACCACACTCTATCCTATGAAATTCATGCCTCTCTTCAAAAACAAAATATGGGGAGGCAACAAGATAAAGCAGATGGGCTTCGACTACGACCCGCTGCCCAACTGCGGCGAGCTTTGGGCACTCTCCAGTGTCAGAGACAACGAGTCCATCGTCACCAACGGTTTTCTTGCCAGCAACACCCTCAACGAGATTCTGGAGATATACATGGGCGAACTGGTAGGCGAGCGCAACTATGAACGTTTCGGCAACGAGTTTCCCATCCTCATCAAGATTATTGACGCCAACGACAAACTATCCATCCAGGTGCATCCAGACGACGCCCTCGCCCGCCAACGTGGCATGGAGAATGGCAAAACCGAGATGTGGTATATTATCCAAGCAGAGGAAGGCAGCGAACTTATCGACGGCTTTGCCACCCAAGTAACACCCGACGAATACCATCGGTTCCTTGATATGGGCAAGCTGGAAAATATACTCCATATAGAATACCCAGAGCAGGGCGATGTATTCTTTATCCCCGCCGGACGTGTGCACGCTCTCGGCAAAGGGCTTCTCTTGGCTGAAATCCAGCAGACCTCCGACACCACCTATCGCATATACGACTACAACCGCCGCGATGCCGATGGCCAGCTGCGTGAACTCCATACCGCAGAAGCTCTTGATGCCATCGACTTCAGCCCCCTACAGGATGGGCGCACACACTACACCTATCACGAGAACACCACCGTGCAACTTGCCCAATGCCCTTATTTCACCACCAATCTCATCGCCCTCACCAAAACTCTGCATAAAGACTTTGCCCACCTTGACTCCTTTGTTGCCTATCTCTGTACGGAGGGCATTGCTGCCGTCAAAAGCATGAACACCGTCCTGCCTGTCCATGCCGGTGAATGCGTCCTTGTGCCTGCTGTGGCCGACAGCGTTGAGCTTTTCAGTCAAGGCAGCGCCAAGCTCCTGGAGATTTATATAGACCCTGAACAGTACAAAGGCGAACTACACCATCGCAACAACCTTGACTGGACAGCGCGTTTCATCGGCAACGCGAATCCGGAGGACTACCTGAACGACATCAACGGCTGACCGATGGTAAAGAAAACCCTCCTTATTCTATGCGCGCTCTGTAGTGCCGCCTGGGTGGACGCCCAAGGGCTATTCCCTCCCGTCGGCGCACGCAGCACGGCCCTCGGAGGTGCCTCAGCGGCGCTGTGCGATATGGAGGCAGCTGCCGACAACGTGGTTGGATTGGCCTACGTTGACAGGGCGGGCGTGGGGCTCTCCATCCGGCAGAACTACATGCTCAACGCCATGTGCTATAAATCGTGCTTTGCGGCAGTACCGTTGTCGAAAGTAGGCGCAATGGGGCTCACATATACCCACTTCGGCACCGCTTCGTTCAACGAGCAGAAAGCATCGCTGGCGTATGCCATGTTGTTGGGCAACAAACGACAGGGCAAAGGAGTGGCACTGGGAGTGCGGTTCGACTACCTCTATATGGGAACCTCGGATGCCCACTACACACCACAACGTGCCGTCACCTTTGCAGCAGGACTGCAGATGAGGCCAGCTGACGACTGGTGTGTGGGATTTCAGGTGCTCAATCCTGCCGTCGTCCCACTCCAGGGAACCGATGGCGTGAGCGCGTCGGCAACCTTTCGCCTGGGTACCTCCTATCGCATTACTACGGGATTTCTTGGAACTATCGAAATGGAGAAAGACCTGTTCCACCAACCTATCCTGCGGGCTGGAATGGAATACGGATGGCGGGAGATGTTCTTTGTTCGCACAGGCATATCCACGTCGCCAGGATGCTACTCCTTCGGGTTGGGATATGCCCACCACGACTACCACATTGACCTGGCCGCACAAGTACATCCCACATTAGGCATGACGCCGCAACTTTCCATGGCCTACCAGTTCTAATCCCAATGAAACGTATTCTGTCCATAACGCTCCTCGTATGCTGCACAATGGTGTGCGGTGCCCAGGTGGTACTGGACAACGACTGGCAACATTATTGGGAAGAGTGGGTGGAAATGAGCGGACAGGAAACGATCCCCGACGATTTGGTTGAAACTGTGGAGGCCTTGCGCGAAAACCCTCACAATATCAACGACACCCATTCCACACGCCTGCTGGAGCTGCCCTTCGTGTCGGAGTTCCAATGGGAGATACTGAAGGCATCCATCCGTCAAAGCGGACCTTTTTATTCGGTCAACGAACTACGGCTGCTCAACGGTTTCGACGACGCTACCCTACGACTGCTGCGCCCACTGGTCTATGCCGGCCCAGCCGAGTCGGAAGAGACGCCCTCTCTGCGGCAACTGCTCCGCCAGGGACGCAGCCATTTCGTGACGGGAGCCCGACGCACGATGGAACCATCGCGCGGATATCGCGACAGCATCTATCTGGGCAGTCCCTACAGGACCTATTTCCGATACAACTACAAATGTGGCGACCACCTGCAATTCCAGTTGTCGGGCGAAAAGGATGCCGGCGAGGAGTTCTTCAAGGGGTCGCAACCACAAGGATTCGACCACTATGGAGGACATCTCCTGCTGAACGACTTCGGTGCCGTGCGACGGGCGGTGCTGGGACGCTACAACCTGCAGTTCGGGCAGGGACTGACGCTATGGACTGGCTTTGCCCCCTGGGGCACAGCTGACGCAAGCCAATACCGCAACGCTCAAGGGGTGAAGACAGCGGGAGCTATGACCGAATACGACGGCCTGTTGGGTGCTGGCGCCACGATCAGGGTGTGGCGGCAATGGGATGTGACGGCTTTCTATTCCTATAATTTCCTTGATGCCACGCTTCCCTCGGATGGCCGCGACGATTGTGTGCAGGGACTCTATTCTTCAGGACTGCATCGCAGCATCAATGAAATGAAGAAGAAAGACCAGCTTACGGAACAACTCTACGGCGGGGCGCTGCAATGGAAGGGCTCGCACTTCACCTTCGGCGTGGTGGGCTATGGGTCGCTCTACAGCAAGGCGATTGAGCCGCCCCAACGACGCTATAACCATTTCCACTTCCGTGGCGAACAGAGCATCGTGGGCGGTGTCCATGCGGCTTGGCGCTACCGAGAGCTACTGTTCTTTGGCGAAGCGTCGGCATCGGCCACGCCCAGCGAGCTCTGCGCCGAGGCCTCGGCGCCGCCCCTGGCCGGCGTGGTGGGCATGCAGCTGTTCATCAACGGTGGCAACCAGATTGGCATCACCTACCGGAACTATTCGCCCACATACTGGAACAATCACTCCGCTGCCATAGGGCGCAACAGCGGCAACCATAACGAGGAGGGTGCCACGATGCGGCTGCTGAGCGAGCTGCCATGGGATGTGAAACTCGACGCTGCGGCCGACTTCTACCGATTCCCCTATGTGAAATACGGCGTCTACGGCTCCTCCTGGGGTGAGGATTACCGCGTGCAGCTGTCGCGCAACATCAGTCGCAAGATGCGGGTCAAGTTGTTGTACGGCAGCCGCTCCTATCTCCACAACCTCCCTACCGACGCGTATACGGAGGAGATGGACGCGCCCGACGGTCACATCTACATCACCGAGCCCCTGACACGGCGGTGGGTGCAGCTGCGCATCGAGGCACAGCCGTCGCTCTGCTGGCATCTTGCCACCCGTGTGGCCGGTTCGTGGGCCGGAGGCGAGCATCGCGACAACACGTGGGGCATGCTCCTGCTACAGGATGTGTCGTTCAAGCCCTTGGGCGCCACGGGGCCCCTGACGCTGACCACGCGCGGTGCCTGGTTCGACATCACGGGTTACGATGCCCGCATCTACGCCACCGAGGGCGACTGGGTATACGAATACTCCACCCTGGCGTTGAACGGCAGAGGGCTTCGGGTATACGGCATCGTGCGCTACGGAATCGCGTCCCACTGGTCGCTGTCGGCCAAATACGCCGCCACCCTCTACACCGACCGCACGAGCGTGGGCTCGGGCTACGACATCACCGAGGGCTCCCACCGTCAGGAAATCAAGGTGCAGTTGGCACTGGAATGGTAACCGCCCACAGGGCGTGCCGCTGTGGCGGTTCTATTGTTTATACATTGTTTGGTGATGTCTGATGACTGTGTCGAATTCCTCACTGCCATCATGACGGATAATATAGCCCTCCAACTTGGGGGCTGACATAAATCTAGCTCTATGGTCGAGAGAGACAAGGACATACGCGCTGTCATCCCAATGGTGGTAGGAGAATACCGTTCCACGCCAACTGGTTGTGTCGGAATAGGTGTTCTCTCTCCACCAATCCACCTCAGCCAGACCGGCAACATATAGCGTGTCTGGCAGGTGTCCGCGCTCGCTCTTGTATGCGTCAATCCATGACACCACCTTCTCTATCGTTTTGAAGAACGCCTCATCATAATATTCTTCCGAGCAGAAGTATCCCGTGTAGTGCACATCCCACCATAGATTTATAAACACCACTAGCACAGCGGGAAACAACCGCACCATGTTGCCCGTGGCCATCCAGCGGATGTATTTGTGCCTTCGCCTCCGTCTGAAATTCCATCGCCCTGTCCTGCCCATCTGCCTGCCCATAGGTTATATCTTTCTTGCCATCGTGACAATTAACGAACAATGACTCTCACTCCCCCAATCTCGAAGCTTTTTATTCTCTTCCTAATTGAAAACTTTTCTTTCTGCATTGTCTGCCTAAGTTTCTTGCCAACCGATATTGGGCGGATTTTCGTTGTCATATTCAACGCTGTGGGGGCGGATTTATTGTGCAGGAGGGTGACGGAAGGAATCCAGCGGGGCGAGGATTTTTCCCGAGGTTGCATGAGACGCATCTCGGCACAACCTTGACAGGAGGCCTCACCGCGCCATGCCGAAAACCACAGGGATGTTTCCCGCAAAGAGCTTCACGGCCATGGCCAGCAAAATGACTCCGAAAAACTTGCGGAAGACATAGATGAGGTCAGCGCTGAGCCGCCGCTGCAGGCGGTCAAGGTTGCAACCTGGCCTCTCGCACGCTCCTCCCTGAAGTGCTAGAGAGCAGTTCTCAAAGAGATGCGACCATGCAGATGTCCTGAATTGTAGGATTAGCAGCCCTGTTGTAGGGAACTTGCCTCATTGCACCCATGCCATTGGCAAGGTAGTACAGGCCTCTAGACCTTGCCAAGTCCTTGCTAACACCTTGCCAACACCTTGCCAAAAGAATATGAAGCTAAGGACACAGTATTCCTGGTATTACTAGTTTCAGGTTGCATGTTTCAAGTTTCACGTTTCTGGCAGCCACCAGGATATCTTCTACACATTACGCTGTAACGAACGCGTAACAAATTACTTATTAAAAACGTCTCTCCCATAACTTGCATATCTGGGCATCCTAAACAAAGAAAGTCCACGGTTTCCCGTGGACTTCCCTATTGAATGACCGGCGTGTAGGCGCGGTTACAGCTCTATCGACACATTGTGTTCCTTGGCCAAGCGACGCAGGTTGATGATAGCGTAGCGCATGCGGCCCAATGCCGTGTTGATGCTCACGCCCGTCTGCTCGGCAATGTCCTTGAAATCATACTTGCCGTAGTGGCGCAGGATGACGACGCGACGCTGCTCCGGCGGCAGCATCTTCACCAGCTTGCGCACGTTGGAGTTGGTCTGCTTGCGGATAATCTCACGCTCCACGTTGTCCTCGTGCAGCTTGAGGGTGTCGACCACGTCGCAGTCGGGGCGGTTCGGAATCATGGGCATCTTCCCCAAGCGGCGGAAATAGTCCACAATCAAGTTGTGCGCAATACGCATCACCCAATGGATGAACTTGTTCTCATCCTTGTAATAACCGCTGTTGATGGTGTAGACCACCTTATAGAACGTGTCCTGGAAAATGTCGTCGGCCACCGACTTGTCCTTAATCACGGACAGAATGTAGCCATAGACCTTGGACTGATACCTTTCGAGCAAAATGTCGAAGCAAGCAACTTCCCCGTTCCTGTAACGAAGAATCAGCTCGTTGTCGCTGAGAGCGCTTGTTGTTACTGCCATAATAACCTCCTGTTTTTAAGGGTTAGAAATGATAGTGCTGCTTCGATAGTTTCAGTATTAGTTAAACTTATGGTTACCGATGTGCTTACTAAAATCGCTGCAAAGATACATCTTTTTTCAGAAACGGAGTAGTGTTCTACGATATTTTTTTGTTTTTAGTATGCGATGTCTTGCAATTATTGTGTTAAAATCAACATTTTTTTTGAAAAAGTTGCAACAGCCGTATGCCTCCCTTCTAATGTCCGCCACCGTCACTCTCCCTGCCACTCTCCTGCTGCGTCTGGAGCAGACGCATCACCTCTTCCGTCTTGTCGTCAAGGGAAAGCTGTCCGTCAATCCAATGGATGACCACACCCTGCCGCTCCATGCGACGGAACCAAGTCATCTGCCGCTTGGAGAAACGACGGATGTCGGTATAGAGGTCGCGGTACATATCGTCGTAGGAGGCCTGCCCCTGCAGATAACGGGTGATGTGGCGATATTCAAGGCCGTAACGCAACAGCCGCTCGGCAGGGACGCCGCTATCGAGGAGGCAACGCACTTCGTCGACCATTCCCTCGTCGAGACGCTGGCGGAGACGGGCGCCGATGCGCTCCACCACGACTTCGCGAGGATACCTCACTCCGACAACAAGATGCTGCATCGGGGGCATCTCCACATGGGCTTCGGGGTGCCGATGGGCAAACTCCTGTATTTCCAATGCCCGCACCAGCCGCTCGCGTGTTTCGGTGTCGGTGTGGTTGTGGAGCTTGACGTAGGATGCCAGCCGACGGGTGAGCTCCTCGTCGCTATAGGGTTCCAAGCTGCGCCGGTATTCGGGGTCGACAGGCGCGTCGGGAAGCTGGTAGCCACGCACCACGGCTTCCACATAGAGACCTGTGCCACCACAGAGAATGGGCTGCTTGCCGGCGGCGACTATGGCGCGATAGGCGGCCAGAAAGTCGTTCTGGAACTGATATACGTTGTACTCGTATCCGGCATCGTGGATATCGATAAGGTGGTAAGGTATATGCACCCCGTGGACATCATACTCCGCCAAATCCTTGCCCGTTCCTATATCCATACCCCGAAACACCTGCCGCGAATCGGCGCTGATGATTTCGCCGTTGAGACGGTAAGCCAGTTCAACAGCCAACGACGTTTTGCCGCAAGCTGTGGGGCCGGTGATGGTGAGGAGATGCATATATTAATGTATGGCGTTCCTGATGCTCTTGATACCAAAGAAGGACTGCTTTTGCAGCCCTTCTTTTCTCTATATCTTGCTGTTCAAAACAGTTGTTAGTCCTTCCATATAAGTTTGCCGCGCTGCTTGTCGAACTCATAGGGGCCGAATTCGGTAAGACCTTTGCGGTTGATGATGAATTTGTAGTCAATACCCTTGACGACAACCACCTCCACATTGAGGGCGTGCTTCTGGCCGATAATCATATCCTTGAAGATGATGGTGGCCTTGTCGAGGATATTGCCCTCGGGGTCGAAAGCGTTGTCGCGGTCGGGGAAGTCCTCTTTGGTGATGCGGCGCTGGTAGAGGAAGTTCATGGCCTCCTCCCAGGAGATAGCCACGGGCTCGGCATAGCGCTCATCGATAAGCATCGGCATCTGGCTGCCGTTGACGATAACGTTGATTTCGCCCTTGGCGGAAGAAATCATCGTGGCCGGCACAACGCCCTCATCGTGGATGATGATGGCGTGGTTCTCGGCCTCAGAGGCGGGCTTGTTGACCAAATCGATAACCTTGCCATCCTCCGTCTGCTTGGCGATGGGGGTATCGGAGCTGAGGTTGTCGATGAGTTTCTTGGACACATAGTCGGTACGCAGGATGAGGAACTCCATGCGGCGGTTGAGTATGTGGGCGGCCTCCTGACGGTCGGCACCGGGAAGACCCATGACGTAGTCGCATTCCAGCGTTTGGCCGGCGGAGAACTTATACGGCACACCGTTGACGCGAACGGTCACATCCTTGTCCAACGTGCGGGGCACACGCTCGGCATAGCCCTTGGCCACCAGACGCTCGGGCTCGATGCCGCGTGACACAAGGTAGTCGACCACCGCTTGGGCGCGACGCTGCGAGAGGGTATCGTTGGTCAGCCCTATGAACGGACGGCAGTCGGTATGGGCACGAAGCTCAACGACGATGTTGGGGTTGTTGACCATGACGAGGTAGAGGTCCATGAGCGAATCCATGAACTCCTCCTTGAGGTCCCACTTGGCCAGGTCGTAGCGTATCTCAGGCAGCACAACGGCTTGCTTGGGCACGGGCTCCATGCGGAAGTCGTGCACCAGGTCCTTGTCGGTATTGTAGCCGCACGTGCTCTCCGAACCCTCGATAGAGAAGTAATCTACCTTGGAGAGATACATCTTGTAGACGACGTCTTTCTTGACAAGGGTGTTGTCGAAGCGATAGAAACCTTCCTTGTTGGTGTAGGTCTCGTACTGGGTGTTGTTGGAGCCCACCAGACGCACCTTGGCGTTCTCAATCAGCTGCATAGACTTCTCGTCGCGCACGGTACCCTCGATGCTGTAGAGCAGCGGCGGCAGCTCGAAGTAGAACAAGTCGTCGTTGATGGGAGGCGTCTGTTTGCCCTTCTTGTCGGTAGTTTTGCTGTGAGGATCGGCAAAAGGACGGTTGGAGGAGAAGTATCCGCGCTCCTCCATATCGGAATCCGACTCGGGATAGAACACGATGCTCATCTCGTCGTAGGAGGAGTTGATCGGTATGCCGAGGTTCTTGGCGGCGCTCCATTTGCGTCCGTTGCGTGTGGTGACGAAGAGGTCGAGACCACCGACGCCGGGAAGGCCGTTGGAGGAGAAGTAGAGCGTAGAGTCGTTGCGCAGCACGGGGAACGTCTCGCGCCCGGCGGTGTTCACGTTGGAGCCGAGGTTGACCGGACGGCCGAACTCATCGTCGACGCTCTTGCGGGTCACCTGCCAGATGTCGTAGTCGCCACGGCCGTTGGGCATATCGGACGAGAAGTAGAGCGTCAAACCGTCGCGGGTGATGGCGGGATAGAGGTAGTTGAAAGCCGTATCGCCCAAGTTGAGGCGCACCGGTTCCGACCATTCGCCAGAGTTGTCGTCGTCTTTCTTCTTCTTGCCCTTGCCCCCTTTGGCGTCCTTGGGATTGGCCGAGCCCTTGGTGGTGTAGTACACATAGCAGCCGAGGGTCTGGTTGGCGCGGATGTCGCAACGCGAGAAGTAGAGGTTGCGGCCGTCCGGCGAGAAGCAGCCCTCACCCTCGTTGGCCGGCGTGTTTATCTTCTTGGTGACATCGTAGAGCTCCGGCTCGGTGGTCCAGTTGTTGTTGCGGTCCTGGAACACGTAGAAGAGGTCGGAGAAGTTCTGTCCCGTCCAAGCATCGTGCTTGTCGGCATCGTCACCCAGGAAGCGCGAAGAGGTGAACACGATAGTGGAAGTATCGTCGCCCATGAAGTGAGGCGCCCAGTCGTTGTAGTCGGTGTTCCAGTTGTCGAGCTTGACGATATTGTGGCGTGTGCGCGACATGAAGAGCTGGTTGACGAAGATGATGGAGGCCTTACGCGCCGCGGCATGCTCATCCTCCGGCACAAGCTCCAGATATCTGGCATAGTAGTCGTCGGCCTCGTCAAAACGGTTGTCAAAGCGGTACATCTCGGCCATATAGAAGTAAATCTTGGGCTCCGTGGTGTAGTACTTGGAGTTGATGAGACGCTTGTACACGCGCTCTGCCTTCGGGAAATTGTTCATCAGGCGGTAACATTCACCCATCTGGAAATAGACGCGGTTCTTCTCGGTCTTGTTGGAGGTAATCTTGTCGTAGGCCTCACGGTATTTTTCCAAAGCAGCGTTGTATTGGTTCAGGGCGAACAATTCGTCGGCCTTTTGCGCCAAGCTTTTTGTCTGAGCAAAGCCCGTCGAGGCAAGCATGAGGAGTGCGGCAAGAAATGCCAGGCCTTTTTTGAACGTTTTCATATAATGCATTTTGTTTTGTTCAATCGTACAATTATACCACAATCAATGCGTTGTGCCATATCTTGGGGACAATGGGCAACGCACAATCAAAGTGCTAAATTACATTTTTTTTTCATATATCTTACAATTTTTTTTCATGGCGGCACCAACGGCCCCCGATTTTAGTCCCCCCAACGGCAAGAAATCAGCGAGCTACCGCACCCGTTTCCACCCCCTCCATCCTACCCCCAACCGCAGCCATTTGACAACCTAAAACCGCCGGCAGCCGTTCCCCCAACAAACAAAATCGGTCGCAAGCCACAGAAACGCCCCACGAAATCAGCAAACCACGCTACTGTCAGCATACTAGTAACACTAGTAATACTAGAAACATACTGGCAATATACTTGCAACATACTAGTTACCTACTAGTACCCCTAGAATTTGGCTAGAATTACCCTAGAATTACCCTAGAATTAGAGAAGATGATTTTGGAGAAAACGGCGGTGTTCATCACCGCGCGGATGCCGCTCCTTCACAACGCTGGGAAAGAACATCACAAAACCTATTGTGACAACGGCATATTTTTGCCCATAGTATGCCTCAACAAAAAATATTTTTCTCCTTTTTGAATCGATCAAAATTAATGGATAATTCACGGCCATTCGTGTTTAACCGCCCACACAGTAATTCGCATTTATTGTTCAAATGGCCCCCTCTCGAAAACGCCACCCAAGGGCATCTATCCTCAGCCAAAAGTGTGAAATTTTTCCACTTTTGGCCAATTATAGCACCCATCTTTGGCCAAAAGTACAAAAAAATACGACTTTTGGCTTGCTATTATTGAATTATTGTGTAATTTTGCACCAAGTAGAAACCACACGAAATATGGACAATCAATTTATTGGCAGAAAAATCCCGCACACAACTATGTAACGGAACGTTCTTCTTACATATTTCTTGACAGAATCAGAATTCATGCGTATCTTTGCAGATTGGAGACAAACAACAAAACCTTATCCAAAAGGATTTGAATTTCCTGGAAATCAATAAAACATCACAAACACCCATGACAATGTAGAAAAACAAGATACTTCAACGATAAACAATTAAAATAGTATTATAATATAGCGTTTGCTATTTGTTCCGACCTGTCTGAAACGTGGAAAATTTCAAATCAGGTACCGTATAGACGACAAAAGCAAATGCTCGCCTGCAAGCGAGCATTTTGTCTATCTATACGGGTGATTTCCACGACCTCAGACAGGAGACGAGATTGCTCGCCTTCTTTTTGTCTGTGGTCGTCGGGGTGTTTATGTGGATTCGGTAGCCAAGCGCATAAATGGCAACCACTATGCAGATACACATAGGCAACCTTATCCGCGATAAACTGCGCCGCCAAGGCCATACCAACGAGTGGCTGGCAAACAAAATCAGTGTGAATATCCGCACCGTCAACAAGATATTCCTTAAGCAGACAATAGACACCCAACAGTTGTATCAAATTAGTAAAGCACTTGATACAGACTTCTTTAGAATCTACTCCGAGATTCTTCACATCCTGCCCGATGTGGACAATTTGCCCACATCGGGCAGGGTAGACATGAAATAAAGGTCATATTTTCGTACAAATGCATAAAAATAAATATCATATGGAAGATTTTGAATACGAAGAAGAAAGCACCACCCATGCTCAATCTATAATTCAAAAAAGAATTATAAAAAAATTAAAAGAATGTTAAATCAAAAACACAATAAACAATGAAAACGACAAAGAAACTATCTCTGGCGGCTCTAATATCCTTGTTGTCGATTACTGCCGCATTTGCACAAACGGACAAAAAAAACCAAGCATTGGAAGAGTTCACTCAACCACCTAAATCTACGGAAAAAGTTGTTGATGTTATTACCAAAAGTGTATATGGTGGATACGAATATGATGACTATGTCTGGGATCCGGAGGCCGTTTTTTATTATAATGACAGCAAAACGGGTAAGGCGGTATATGGCGGCCGGTGGATGTATAATAAGCATGTGGACAATTTAAAAAAGTACACAGAAGAGGAACTGCTACAAAAGCTTTTGGAGTCAGCCAGGGAAAAATATAAAGAGACATATCCTGTCTTTTCGTTGAGAAATTTTAAATCCCAGCGAGACTCAAGAGCTGGTAATAATAATGGTAACTCCACGCAAAACGAATGGATTTATAACTATAATTTTTCCGCAACAGTTGTTATTCCAGACCCCAAAGAAGAAGCTAACGAGAACCTCTCTAAAGCTATTGACAAGTCCTTGAGTAACGTCCGCCAGGGGTCAAGGGTCGCTATTGACCAAATTACGGTATGGGAAGAAATCAACAAGGATGATTATAAAGATCAATTGATAGATGCTTTACTTGATAAAGGATATAAGGTGGTGGCAAAAGAATACCTTAAAAAATTATATGAAGAACAACAAAACCAACAGAGTGGTATCTACAATGATCGTACCATTGTTCAGGAGAACAACTTCTCTGCGGTGGGGTACTATATCAATGTAAAAGTTACCAAGGCATCTCTACGCATACAGGTGGTCAATGTGAGCACCGGTGAATATGAAGGAAATGCAACCATTAAATTTGAATGATATGTATACAGGAAAATTTATAGCTCTAGCATGCACCATGGTGCTAAGTATATGCAGTGTTATTGCGCAAGAGAATTTCAGCAAGGCACAGAAAGCGCCACAAAGCAAAGAAGTAGTGCTCGTCAAGGAGGCAAGAACCAGAAGTGGTTACACCAGCGTACAATCCGCCTACAAAGCTGCACTGCGTGAAGCCAAGCAAACCAACCAAAAGAAAGAGGTCGGAATCCGCAACCTCACGAAAGGCGACCTGAAGGTAAACGGCGACGGCTCGGTGTCGTACTACTACACCTACACCGTGGTGGAACTGCCCAGCGCAGTGGCGCAGAAATTGTACGAGGCCATCGGTAAGGCCACCCGCGAGATTGAAGAGGGCAACCGCTTTGCCATCGACAAAGTCAGCATCGCCGAGGGCATTGCTGACAAAGAGAAGACCAAAGGGCAGGCGGTGGACTACCTTATCGGCAAAGGATACAAAGTGGTTGCTAAGGAATATTTAGAAAAACTTTACAAGGAATTGCAAGGGCAGCGGAGCGGCATCTACGATGAAGGAACCACTGCCGAAATGGGTAAATTCTCCGCCGTTGGCTACTACCTTACTATCCGCATAACTGAAGAATACGTTCAAGTGCAAGTGGTCAACGTCAGCACTGGAGAATACGTCGGCAATGTGATTGAGAACTTCTAAGCACTTTGCTGTGTTGTGGCTAACGAATTTATACGGTAACCTGTGCCAATATATCCCTTAGCAAGGACTTTTCAAGGGTAAGATTGTGCCAATTGGTTCGGCACAATTACCGAACCTATCGTGCCACGAAGCCCACGGGATGAGCCAGGAGGGCTCGGGCGTTCTTCAGTCGGAGAATCTTGGCGATGGCATCGCGGTCGATAGCTCCGCAAGCTACTGTGCCCATCTCCATTGCTGTACATCCCAAGTAGATGTTCTGGCTCACATAGCCGCAATCCACCGCCGAATAGAAGTCAATACTCTTCTCGTCAAAGCCCTTCATCCTTTCGTAGTTGGCCACCAGCACAAGTGCCACGGGCGCCTCTGCAAAATGGGGTTGACCGCTAATCTCTCTGCGGTGGTCGCCTTCGGCGACGAAGATCAGCATGTTGGAATCAGCATTGTAGAGATACACCGCCTCGGGTAGGAATACATAAACGTCTGTCTCCTGCACATTGCGCGCCGACGGGGCGGTACGCTTCTTCACATCGGGACGGTTGTAGCCATAGGTCATCCACAACACCGTGGAGAGCTGCTCCAACGACATCATTTCGGGGGTGAACTGACGCTCCGTCTGCCGAAGCTGCAAGGCCTTGTGGAGAGGCATCTGCATATTGAACGTTGGTTCTGGCAAAGGAATGTTGCTCTGCGCCTGCAAACCGCAGCATAAAGCCAGGAAAAGAGTCAAGGGAATCAGATGTTTCATATTGTAGAAAATTAAGATTTACACTATCATTTTTCGCCGCCGTTGCGGAGCAAGCTGCTGCTTTTGTCAATTTGCTCAAGGGCGTACTGCCGTGTGATGCGCACCTCCTTTGCCTTGGAACCTTTCTCGCGTTTCTGCGTCGGAAGGTCGAACATCAACGAGGTCATCACGGTCTCCATAATAGAGCGAAGTCCACGGGCACCCAACTTATACTCGACAGCTGTGTCGACGACCGCATCCAGCGCGTCGTCGTCAAAGACCAAAGTCATTCCGTCCATCTTCAGGAGTTCCTGATACTGCTTGACCAGAGCGTTCTTGGGCTCGGTGAGGATGGAGCGTAACGCTGTTCTGTCCAACGCGTTGAGGTACGATAGTACCGGAAAACGGCCCACCAACTCAGGGATGAGCCCGAAGTGCTTGAGGTCCATCGGCAGAACATAGCGCACCAGATTGTGCTGGTCGATCTCCTCGCGTATCTTGGTACTGTTGAAGCCGATGACGTTCGCTTTCATGCGGGAGGCAATAATCTTCTCTATGCCATCGAAAGCACCTCCGGAAATGAAGAGGATGTTGCGTGTGTTGACGGCTATCAGCGGCTGCTCGGGATGCTTGCGTCCTCCTTGCGGCGGCACGTTGACGACAGCACCCTCCAACAACTTGAGCAGCGCCTGCTGCACGCCTTCGCCCGACACATCGCGTGTGATGGAAGGGTTGTCACCTTTGCGAGCAATTTTGTCCAACTCGTCGATAAACACAATTCCCCGTTCGGCAGCAGCGACGTCGTAGTTGGCCGCCTGAAGCAGCCGCACCAAGACATTCTCCACATCGTCGCCCACATAGCCGGCTTCGGTAAGCGTGGTGGCATCGGCGATACAGAACGGCACATTGAGGATGCGCGCAATGGTGCGTGCCAGCAACGTCTTGCCTGTGCCGGTTTCTCCCACGATGATAATGTTAGATTTCTCTATCTCCACATCGTTGCTGTCGGCGCCAACGTGCTCGTCATAGTATTTGAGGCGTTTGTAATGGTTATAGACAGCCACCGACAGCACTCGCTTGGCGTCGTCCTGACCGATGACATACTGATCCAGATGGTTCTTTATCTCGATAGGCGTGGGGATGACCGCCACATCGTTGTGATGCCCATTTTTATGGTTTCCGCTGGTGGCGGACGCTACGCCCGCTTCGCGCAGTATCTTGTTGGCACTGGCGACACACTCATCGCATATATATCCGTGAAGACCGCTCAGCAGCACACGCACCTCGCTTTCGGGCTTGCCACAGAATGAGCAGCAGTTCTCTTTGGTAGGTTTCTTGTTTGGCATATTATTAATGGCACCGCACGGTGCTTGGATTATCTTTTGTCAGGCAATCTTTGGTATTGCTCCATAATAACGGACATCAAGGCCATTTATTCTATAGCAGTATATTCTTGTCGGCATCCTGCCGTATGAATATGAACAGCAGTATGGTGAACGCCAGCAACGAACTTCCGCCGTAACTGAAGAAAGGCAACGGGATGCCGATGACGGGCAGCAGCCCCAACACCATGCCGATATTGATGAACACATGCATAAAGAGGATGCTGGCCACCGAATATCCATAGAAGCGCGCAAAAGTGGAGCGCTGCCGCTCGGCCATAGTCACCAAATGCAGCAACAATCCAATATAGGCGGCTACCAGCAGCGAACTGCCCACAAAGCCCCACTCTTCGCCCACGGTGCAGAAAATGAAATCCGTTTCCTGCTCGGGGACGAAATCGGCCTTGGTGATGACTCCCTTGCACCATCCTTTGCCGAGGAACTCGCCGCTTCCGATGGCTATCTTTGACTGGTTCTGGTTGTAGCCGGCGCCCTTGATGTCGTCCGATTTACCCAACAACACATTGATACGCTCCTGCTGGTGGGGCTCAAGCACGTGGTTGAAGGCAAAGTCGACCGACATGATGAACACACAGCAGCAAGCCAGGAAAATGGCTACGTGCCAATAGTTCCTGGAGGTGCGCTTGTTGAGCCACACAAAAAGGTAAGCCAGACAGAGGGCCACAATGATGCCAATAAGAATGTACTTGTTAATGACCAAAGTCATTACGAAGAGGATGATGGCCAATGTCCCCAATACAAGGATGGTGCCCGACAGTCCCTCCCGAAACAGCGGGAACAGAAAACCGGCAAACACCAATGCCGAACCGGTGTCGTGCTGCAAGAGAATGAGTGCGGCAGGGATAAGAAGCAGGGCAAATGCCGCCAATTTGGTACGGAAATTACGTATCTCCACACCTACGCCACTCATCAGTTTAGACAATGCCAGCGCTGTGCCCACCTTGGCGAATTCGGAGGGCTGCAACTTAAAGGAACCCAGGTTAAACCATGACTGGCCTCCGTTGGTACTCTCACCCACAAACAATACCGCAACCAGCAGCAATATCACTCCAATGTAGATGATATAGGATATATTGGAAAAAACACGGGGTTCGAGCACCACTATCACCAAAGCGGCAAAGAAGGCAATGCCCATCCATATAATCTGCTTGCCATGCTGGCAGGATAAATCGAACACGGCAGTGTGGGCCTCGTTATAGACAGCGGCATAAATGTTGAACCACCCGAATAGCACTATAGCCAAGTAGAGTCCGATGGCCAGCCAATCATATTTCTTCTGAGTGCGTTGCATATTCTTTGCCCAATGGCTATGCACCTACAGCAGTACACAGCCCTCACTTGTTTTAGTGATTATGTTTTTTCTTCTTTTTGACTTTGTGCGCCAAGGGGAGACTCTGACATGGGTTGGTCTCTTTATAAAGACGCTCAAAATCCTTACGCTTCACCTCACGGTTGATGTATTTCTCTATAACCAAACTGGCAATAGGGGCTGCCCACACACCGCCGGCGCCTGCATTCTCCACATAGACAGCCACAGCAATCTTCGGGTCGTCCATCGGAGCAAAAGCCACAAACACCGAGTGGTCTCTACCTTTGTTTTCGGCAGTACCCGTTTTACCACATACGTCAATACCTGGCACATCAGCCCTGTGGGCAGTACCACCGGCACCATGCACCACATCATACATACCACGAGCCGCGATGTCGAAATAACGCTTGTCAATGCCCGTTTCGTGATGTACCAGGAAAGAGTCGATAGTGAGGGAATCCTTGGTGTAGTAGCGAACGAGGTGTGGTGTGCAATAGTATCCGCGGTTGGCTACGATACAAGCCAGATTGGCCATTTGGAGCGGCACTACCTCCACTTCACCCTGCCCGATACTATTGGAGTAGATGGTGGAGAAGGCCCAGCGTTCTTTGCCGTAACATCTGTTGTAATAACTGGTGTCAGGAATATTGCCTTTCTTGACGTTGGGCAAGTCGATGCCCAACCGCGTACCGAAGCCGAAACGGTGCATGTAGTTATCCCACACCGTAAGACCGTATTGGCTATCCTTATAGATGCTTTTGTATTTTTCCTGCTGGATGATACGGCGGTAGGTGAAATAGAAATAGGGGTTGCACGACATCTTGATGGCCTCCTGCACCGAGTGGGCACTCGGATGATTATGGCAACCTATTTTACTTTTATCACAAGGGAAACCGGTACCGGGAGTGACCACACCCAACTGTAACGCCGTCATAGCTTGGGCTATCTTGAAGATAGATCCGGGAGGATACTGGGCTTGAAGCGCGCGATTGAAAAGAGGTTTGCTGATATCTTCCAACAGTTTAATGTAGTTTGCACCACGCACACGTCCCACCAACAGATTGGGGTCGTAGCAGGGAGCGCTGACCAGGGTGAGCACCTCGCCCGTCTTAGGTTCGATAGCGATAACGCATCCACGCTTGTTGGCCATCAGTTCCTCGGCATACTGCTGTAGTTCGGCATCAAGAGTAGTGTAAAGATTCTCTCCCTCAATAGGGATGCTGTCGAATTTGCCGTGCTGATAAGAGCCCGTCTCGCGGTTGTGGACATCGACCTGCATCACCTTCTTGCCTTTTGTTCCACGCAAAATGGACTCATACGAAAGCTCCAAGCCACTCTTGCCAATATAGTCGCCCCGCTTGTAATAGGGGTCTTTCTTCATGTCCTCATCATCCACCTCGCCGACATAGCCCAACACATGTGCCGCGATGGGTCGGTCGTAGATACGCAGCGTACGCTGGGTAATGTAGAATCCCTTGAATTTCCACAATACCCCCTGCCAGCGGCCGTATTCTTCTTTGGAAATCTGTTTCATGAAGATAGATGCGGAATAGGGCGAATACTGGACGGCCTTCTCCATACGCTTGTTGAAATCCTCGCGTGTAATGCCCAGCGACTTGCAGAAGTAGGCGGTATCTACCCCTTTGGCATCGCGGGGAACCACCATCAAGTCATACACTGCCTCGTTGTAGACGAGCAGTTTGCCGTTGCGGTCGTATATCAGTCCACGAGGAGGATACTGGGTGATGTTGCGCAGGGCCTGGTCGGCAGCTCTCTTCTTGTAATCTTTGTTGAAGATTTGCAATACAGCCAGGGTCACTATGAAAATAATTCCTACGGATAGGAATATTATCTTTATAATGATTGACCTGTCGCTGTACTTGTTAGCCATGATTTACAAAGAGGTTGCCTCTTCAAGAGCGGCTCCTTAAACGCTGCAAAAATACCAAATAATATAGACGTTACTGGTTGGGCTCCCGAATACTTATTGACAATTTTTCTAACGGCTCGAGGGTGTAGGGTATGTAGCTCTGGTGACGTTCCGACAAAGAATGGTAATAGTCAAGCTGCTGCTGCAAGTCGCGCCGCAACTGGTTCATGGCATCGGTATGGGTGAGTTGGGCGGCGGTGAGCAGCCGGTAGCGCAACGTAAGGTCGTCAATTTTCCTCAAGGGGATTTCCCTCAATGTTTTTTCAACAAGGGCGTCGGCCTGCTCTTGCCGTCCGGTGGCAACCAGATTGTCGGCCACGGTGACCACATCACGGCAATATTGGTTGAGAAATTTCTGGGAGGTGGCATCCACACCCACATGGCGACTGTCGGGCACCTGCCAAACTACGTCTTCCATCAGATGACGGTAGGCCTCGGAGCAATCCACGCTATCACTGGTGCCGCCCATCAGACAGGCCGCCAGATCCAGGCGGTAGACCAAACCTGTCAGCCGGAAGCAGTCGTTGAAAGCATCACGGTAGTCGTCGCGGGCGTAGTGAGAGAAATAACAGCGGTCCGGATGCTGCTGCAGCAGATGAACCAATGCCTGCCATCCCTTTTGGTGGCATTCGGAATCCACCTGGGACGCATACCACTCCAACGACAGCAGGTTGAGATTGACCACACGCACATCCCTGCGCCAACATTCCGCCTCCTGAGCATACCAGAGCGGAAAGGTGTCGTTGTCGCCCACGGTGAAAAGGATGGCATTCGGCTCGCATGAGTTGAGCATATTGCGGGCTGTGTCGCGGGCGATGTAGTTGGCCGAACGGTCATGGTCGGCATAATTCTGAACCAACATCCATACGGGCATCAACAGCAGAAGGCAGGGAGCCACGGGACAGAGTATTTTTTTCACGATACCACCACGTTGTGCCGCCCACTGCTCACATCTTTGGGCGACGGGCATGACGGCCAACCCTATCCAAATGGCGAAAGCATAGAACGACAGCACAAAGGCATAGTCGCGTTCGCGTGGCTGGTAGGCCGGCATATTGAGATAGACGGCCAAGCCCAGACCAGCGAAAAGAAACACCGCCATCACCGCCCAGAACGCGCCACGCTGATGTCTCCGCTGGTAGAGAGCACCTGCGATGCCGAGCAATAGCGGCAGCAAGAAATAGACATTGTGGGTGGCAGCGGGCGTGGAGGAGGGAGGATAGTGTCCTGTGCCCACGAGGAAGCGGTCAATCGGGGGAATACCCGTCACGAACTGGCCGTGCTGCAGGGTGCCGAAACCTTGACGGTCGTCGAAACGGCCGCTGAAGTTCCACATGAAATAGCGCAGATACATATACGTCCATTGATAGGACACGAGGAACTGGAAGTTGTCGGCCACATTGGGACGGTAGCAGGGCTGGCCAGCTGCATCGTGGCCGATGCCGTGAGCGCCACTCCAGTGGGCATAGCGACGGGCATCGCCGGCATGACTACGCCAGATGCGCGGATAGAGGGCTGGGGCTTTCTCGTACTGGGAACGGGCAACGTAGGCCTTGAAGGATGCAGCGGTGGAAGGGTTGGTGTTGTTGATGGAGGGCTGGGTGGCGGCGCGCAAGGGTACAATTATATAAGGTGTCAGCCCGAGGAGGAAGAAGCATGCGCACGCCACCACCAGCCGTAATCCGTAGGCCGCCGGAGGTGCGACGCTGGAGGTGCGACGCTGGGCTGCGCGGTGATTCCTGTGTTTCAGCACGACGGCCAAAGCCACAGCCGGTAAGGTGAGCCATCCCATCAGGTGCACACACACCGAGAGTCCCAGCATCAGCCACAGGAGCATCATCCAACGTGAGGCGTAACGGCAGTCATTGCAGAAGTACCAACGCACGGTAGCCCACAGGATGACCGAAGAGAGAAGCATCGACAAGCTGTACACCTCACTCTCCACGGCGGAAAACCAGGCGGTGTCGCAGAAACAGTAGGACAACGTTCCCACGGCGGCCGCCAGCAGGGACTGGCGATGGCTGCCGAGCTGCACCGCCAGATGATAGACGGTCCAGAAAAGAAACATCGCCGTGCCGGCGCCGGCCAGCACCGAGAGCATGTTGCTCCAGAAGGCCACTCGGTCGGGCGACGACGCCATGAGGGTGAAGAGGTGTGCCAGCAATTGGTAGAGCGGAGCCCCTGGCGGATGGCCCACGCCCAACGTGAAAGAGGTGGCGATAAACTCGCCGCAGTCCCAGAAACTGACGGTGGGGGCCATCGTCAGACGGTAGACGGCGAAGGCGACCGCTCCCGCACCCCAACCCGCAAGGAGGGTGGAGCGCCGATGGGAGGCGTATGGATTTGTGGACTCCATTACCAGTTGACCACCGACTTGTTGAACACATCCTCGCAGAGCTCGGTCACTATCTCGCCCATCAGCGTGCTTTCCACCGAGGAGAAGTCCTGCTGGGCGCTGTAGTCACGGTAGCGCGAGAAAGTCTGTTCGAAGTTGGCCTTGGGGTCGACGTTGTTCACGAACTTGACCTTGATGGTGATGGTGAGCCGGTTCATCGACACCTCGTCGCCGCTGCTGATGGCCGACGCCCGAGTGACGTAGCCCGTAATCTCGCCGCTCACCTCCAGGTCGCCCTCGCCGTTGACGACGTTGAGCGACGTCTGCGAGGCGTACATGTTCCGGAGCTCGTCGGTAAGGGTCTGGCTCAGTTGCGGGTTCACCGTCGAGGCGTAGTTAGGGAAGGTGGCCACCGCGATGGTCTTCGCCTCCGGCGGGATGGAAGCACCCGTGAAGGAGTAGCCACCGCTACAGGCACCCAAGGCCAGGCAGGCCAGAAGGGCCAGGAATATGCTGCGCGTCTTCATGGCTGTCCGTGTTAGAAATCCCTCGAATCCTCGTCGATGCGCTGCTCGTCCTCCAGCTGCCAGAGCAGGTAGGACGACTGCTGCTCCATATAGTTCAGCACGTCAATCTTGGTAGGCAAATCGGTGAGAGCCGACACCTCGTTGACGAGGTCGTCAATCTTCTTTTTGAAATTAATATCCATATAGTTAGCCGTTTATCTGTTCGTCGGCGGATGTTCTTCGCCACTGCAAAGGTACAAAGAAATTCGCATACAACCCCCAATATCGAAGAAAAGCTTGCCGCCGGTCCTGCTTCCTCTCGGCTTCCAACCCGCCTCCGCCGTATGCCGGACGACCGACCCGAAAGGTCCCTTTTATGTAGTTGAGAACTACATAACATGAAGTTGAGAACTACACAAAGGGGCTTCCCGAAGGACTCCTCTATATGTGCAGTAACATACTGATACAAACACTCTTATAAGCTATTGGAACGGGGCGGCGCGAGACCCTTTCAACGGACAACACAGACGGGAGCGGAACCGGCAACGAGATAGGGCGTGTTGGTCGCCACATCGACGCAGCGGTAGCGGGTGCGACGCTTCTCGAGCGAGCGGAACACGATGTCGCGACCGTTCTTCAGCCGGAACATGGAGCCCAGCGGAAGGTCGTCCAGCGTCAAATCCTCGCCCGGGACGTAGTCCACGTCGTAACGCCGCAGATGCTGCTCGATGGCACGACCCGTGGCGCGCTCCAAGGGCAGACGCCGCACATAGCGCTCTATCAGCCGCCTCACCTCGATGGGGAACAGCCCGCTGTATGCGGCCAGCATCCGCGCATACTCCCCCTGCCACTCACGGCCGTGGGGCTGGACAAGGTTGCCGTAGAGCTTCCACGTGTTCAGGTGGGCCAGCTCATGCAACAGCACCAGCAGAAAGAAATAGGGATTGATGTTGCCGTTGACGCTAATCTCGTGGTAGGGATGTCCGATTTGGGGACAGCGGTAGTCGCCCAGCTTGCTCTGCCGCTCGCGGGTCACGTGCAGCTTCACGCTATTGTCCTGCGTCAGCATCTGGAACATGGGCTCCACCGCCTCGGCGGGCAGATAGCGTCCCAGCACCGTCTTGTAACGTGTCACCCTCGCGTCTTCCATGGCTCAGCCCTCCGGCAGCGCGTCGGCCGTCCACGACACCGAAGCCGCCGGCAGCTGTTGCGAGAAAGTGGGACAGTCGCAGTGGCGATGCTTCCGGTGGCGCGGCATACTCACCCCCTTGGGGCTGCAACCGGCACAGACACCCAGCAACAGCACCACAACACAATATATCTTCAGTCGTCTCATGGCCATATAACGCAATATCCTTCATTTTATTTGGTGCCCGCCTCCCGGCGGCCCACTTTTGTCCGCCATCCCCTCCCCCACTCTCCTTCGGCAAAGATATACTAACACAGCGGGAAATACGTTACAGACAAAAGAACCGTGGCAACGATGAAAGAAAAGACATTCGACACCGGGCTGGGAAGCATTCACTACTGGCTCACCCCCGTTGAGGAGAACCGTCCGACGCTGGTCCTGCTGCCGGGGCTGACCGCCACCCATGTGCTGTTCGACCGACAGGTGGACTGGTTCCGCAACAAAGCCAACGTGCTGGTGTGGGACGCCCCCGGACATGGCGCATCGAAGCCGTTCCTCCTACAATTCACCATGGACGACATGGCGCGGTGGCTGCATGGAATCCTCGCTGCTGAAAGCATCGTCAACCCCATTCTTGTCGGACAGTCGATGGGCGGCTACATCGCCCAAGCATTCATGGACCTCTTCCCAGGCAAAACGGCAGGATTTGTCTCTATCGACTCCTGCTCTCTCAAACGGAAGTACGTCACCGCCTTCGACATCTGGGCACTCCGGAGGGTTGGCCCTGTATATCGGCTGTACCCCTGGAAAGCGTTGCAACGTGCCGGCGCCAACGGCTGCGCTGTGACGGAATATGGCCGGAAGCTGATGCGGGAGATGGTCGGCGGATACTCACGCGACGAGTACACCGCCCTGGCTGCTTTCGGCTACCGGATTCTGGCCGACGCACTGGATTCCCGACGCCAATTCGACATCGACTGCCCCGCCATCCTGATTTGCGGCGAGAAAGACCGTGCCGGCTCGGCCAAGAGGTACAACGTCCGTTGGGCCCGCGAGGAACACCTGCCTCTCCATTGGATAAAGAACGCCGGCCACAACTCCAACACCGACCAACCGGAAGAGGTCAACAGGATAATAGACCAATTCATTGCCAACACTTGGCAGAAACACGAATTACACGAACCATGAAACTGACCGACACCCATACACACCTCTACTGCGAGGAATTTGACCCCGACCGCGATGATGCATTGCGCCGTGCTGCCGAGGCCAGCGTGACCACGCTGCTGCTACCCGCCATCGACCCCCAGAGCTATGACCGCCTGGAGGCGATGATGCAGCAACGTAAAGAGGTGGCAACCCGTTCGGGCGTGCGTCTTTTCGCCATGATGGGGCTGCACCCCACCTCGGTGGACGCTGCCTGGGAGAGCTCCCTAGCCGAAGCACAGCGGCGGCTCTTTGCCAACCCCGACGGCTACGTGGCCGTGGGCGAGATAGGGCTGGACTACTATTGGGACCGCACCTACGAAAAGGAACAACTGGAAGTGCTGCGGCGGCAGATGGCATGGGCCCGCGAACTCGACAAGCCCGTGGCACTGCATGTACGCAAAGCGTATGAGGAAGTACTCGGACTCCTAAAGGAAACACCCCACAACGGTTGCCGCGGGGTGATGCACTGCTTCGGAGGTAGTGTGAATCAGGCACTGCGGGCCATCGACAGCGGCATGTACATAGGCATCGGTGGAGTGGTGACCTTCAAGAACGCCGGCATGGCCGAAGTGGTACGCGCCGTACCTCTGGAACGCATCGTACTGGAGACCGACTCGCCCTATCTGGCACCCGTCCCCTATCGAGGCCATCGCAACGAGAGCGCCTACGTGGTGGAAGTAGCCCGCAAGGTAGCTGAAATCAAAGAGCTAAATATGGAAAAAGTAGCAGAGACCACCTCGGCCAACGCTGCACAACTATTCGGACTCTAACCGCCCTCACTCAATGACACATCCTTTCGCCACCACATGCCAGGGCCGTTAAGAACGCTTCTGGGGTGCAGGGGGATTTAGCTTCTTGAACGTGTTCTCGGCAGCCAGCTGCTCAGCCGCTTTGATGGTGTAATCAATGCCCGTCTCAGCCGCCTCACCTCCAACGAGGACGCGCACCTCGTACTGCTTGCGGTCGTGACGCGTGGGCTGGATGACACGCACTATCTCAAAGGAAATCTTCTTGCTGTGCTTCTGTCCCCAATCGATAAGCTTGCCCTTGTAGTTCCAACCCGTGTGCTCCAACTCATCGATATCCATGTGGAGATTGATGATGCGCTGCTCGATGACACGACGGGTGAAATTGTAGCCACGCTCCAGATATATGGCACCCACCAACGACTCAAACGTGTTGCCGCCCATCGATTTGAACACCCCTTGCTGCGATCGGTCGTAGTGCACCAAGTCCAGCAGTCCCAGCTTGCGCGAGAGCATGTTAAGCGTGTTGCGGCTTACCATCTTGGAACGCATCTCGGTGAGAAAACCCTCACCCTGGTAGGGATACTTGCGGTAAAGGAACTCGGCAACGATGGTGCTCAGCACCGCATCGCCAAGGTATTCCAGCCGCTCGTTGTTAACCAGATGCCCGTGGCCAGCATTCTGCGACATAGACTTGTGCGTGAACGCCACTCTGTACAAGTCAACTCTGCGGGGAGTGAATCCCAGCGTGTTGCGGAAAAAGCTATAAAACTCGGGAGACTCTTTTTTGCGGAAGAACCACATTATCCGTTGTACTTGCGAAAAGCGAGAGAGACATTGTGCCCGCCGAAACCGAAAGCGTTGCTGATGGCAAAGTCGACGGAACGGTGCTTAGGTTTCCAAAATGTATAGTCAAGTTGGGGAAGCCCCGAGTCATCAGTAAAGTGGTTGATAGTCGGAGGAACCACACTGTCCTTGATGGCAAGAACCGTAGCAATGACCTCAACGACGCCGGTGGCTCCCATGAGGTGACCCGTCATAGACTTGGTGGAGGTGACACTGATGTGAGGTGCATGCTCGCCAAAAAGATTCGCAATGGCACGTGTCTCGGAAACGTCGCCCAAAGGCGTTGACGTACCATGAGTGTTGATATGATCCACATCGGAAAGCTGCATCCCCGACTCGGCAACAGCAAGACGCATGGCCTCGGCCGACCCCTTACCATCGGGATGGGACGCCGTGATATGGTGGGCGTCGGCAGTGAGACCCGCACCCGTCATCTCTGCATATATCTTGGCGCCACGGGCTTTGGCGTGCTCCAGTTCTTCAAGTATAACACATGCACTACCTTCACCGAGGACGAAACCGTCACGATCCTTGTCAAAAGGACGCGAAGCCGTCTGGGGGTCGTCGTTGCGAGTGCTGAGGGCCTGCATTGAACCAAAACCGCCAATACCGCACTCCGTAATCGGGGCCTCGGCACCGCCAGTGACAATGACATCGGCCTTCGAAAGACGGATAAGGTTGAACGCATCGCTTACAGCAGCTGCCGAAGAAGCACAGGCAGCCACCACGCTATAGTTAGGCCCGCTGAAACCGTGTCTAATAGAAACGTAACCCGCACAAATGTCGGAGATAAACTTTGGAACGAAAAAGGGACTAAATCTTGGGATACCACTTACAGCATATTCGCTGCACACCTGCTGGAACGTGGTTACGCCACCAACACCGGAACCCCAAATAACACCTACGCGACTCTTGTCTATACGTTCATCGGTGAGACCCGCATCAGCAATGGCCTCTTCTGAGACCACGATGGCATATTGGGCAAGAGGGTCAAGCTTGCCACTCTCCTTGCGGTCGAAATGCTCTAAAGGGTCAAAACCCTTGAGCTCACATGCCAACTGGCATTTGAACTTGGAAGGGTCAAAGCGTGTTATGCGTGTAGCTCCACTTACTCCTCGGAGCATGGCATCCCATGTTTCAGGCGACGTTGCCCCCAAAGGAGTAAGTGACCCTACACCGGTGATAACGACTCTTCTCAAATTCATTATCTGTAGAGGAGACTACTGCTGCAGCTGCTGCTGTTCTTCAATGAAAGCGATAGCGTCTCCAACGGTGGATATCTTCTCAGCTGCTTCGTCAGGAATCTGAATATTGAATTCTTTTTCAAGATCCATTATCAGCTCTACGGTATCCAGGGAATCGGCACCGAGATCGTTGGTAAAACTGGCCTCGGGAGTTACGTCCTTTTCATCTACACCCAGTTTGTCAACAATAATAGCTTTAACTTTCGTTGCAATTTCAGACATTTTAATATTTTTTTGAGTTAAACAAGTTGCAAAGGAACGAAAAAAAAACCACATGGAGGCCAATTTTAACGACTTTTCTTTATGTTAAAAGATTTAAATATCTGTATAACAATCTTGTGATATTCCGATTTTTTATACACCAGTTGAGCAGAAAAATGATTTTTGTAGAAAATTTGGGGTTCATTCCGATTTAAATTCTTAATTTTGCACATTATTTCCATAGGGAAATATCAATATTGATATATTTATTTAACAATCATAGAATTGTATCATTTATGAAAAGATTGGCTCTTTTTGCGTCAGGCAATGGCACGAACGTGCAACAAATAACAGAATATTTTGCGGAACGCAACCGCGGCATTACTGCCGACTGTGTAATATATAATAGAAAAGACGCCTATGTAGCCACTCGTGCCAAGAATCTGAACCTTCCGGCATTCTACATGAAAAAGGATGATTTCTATTCGGGCGATAAGGTGCTGAACCTGATGAGCGAGAGGGGAATTGACTATATTATATTGGCGGGGTTTCTTCTGTTGGTACCGCAAAATCTGATAGAGGCCTATCCTGAACGCATAATCAACATCCACCCTGCTCTACTACCAAAATATGGCGGACCCGGCATGTATGGACATCATGTGCATGAGACTGTAATAGCCCACCACGAACCAGAGTCCGGTATCACAATACATCTCGTAGATCAACAGTTTGACCACGGCCGAACTTTGTTTCAAGCCAAATGTCAACTAACATCTGCCGACACACCTGACACACTAGCATCCAAAATTCACCTGCTTGAAAAAGAATACTACCCGAGAGTAATTGAGCAGTTTGTGAATGGAGAATTCTAGTAAACCCAACAAATATGCGTATCGCTATCAACACACGATTGTTGCTCCCTGGACGGCTTGACGGTATCGGTTGGTTTACCTATGAGACTACACGCCGCATGGTATTATCCCATCCAGAAGTGGATTTCTTCTTGTTTTTCGACAGAAAACCTGACGCGGCCTTTATCTTTGCCAACAACGTTCATCCTGTAGTGCTCCACCCAAAGACTCGGCATCCTATATTGTGGTATCTTTTCTTTGAATGGAGCGTAAAACGTGCCTTGAAACGGTACAAGATTGATCTATTCCTTTCGCCTGATGGCTGGATGTCGCTTCAAACAAAAGTGCCGACACTTGATGTGATACATGACTTGAATTTCGAACACGCTGATGATTTTCTGCGCCCATCACATCAGAAATACATGAAATACTTTTTCCCACGCTTTGCCCACAAAGCAACACGAATTGCCACGGTGTCGGAATTTTCAAAAAGGGACATTGCATCCACCTACAACATTTCAACCGACAAAATCGACGTGGTTTACGATGGGGCGCACAACGAATATGTTCCCTGCAACGAAGAGGAACGTCAAACGACACGGGAGAAATACACCAACGGCTCTCCTTACTATATATATATAAGCACTATTTCCAAAAGAAAAAATCTTACAAATACATTGTTGGCCTTCAATCAATTTAAGGAAAACGACAAAGAAGACTATAAACTTGTGGTAGTAGGCGCACGCGTATGGTGGGACGGTGAGCTGAAAGAGGCCTACGACAGTATGCAGTATAAAGGAGATGTGATTTTCGTAGGACGCGTAGAAGCCACTGAGCTATCCCGACTGTTGGGTGCTGCCCAAGCATTGGTGTACGTTTCTCTATTTGAAGGATTCGGTATTCCGATATTAGAGGCATTCTATGCTGAGGTGCCTGTGATAACATCCAACTGCACTTCGATGCCCGAAGTGGCTGGCCATGCGGCACTGCTTGTAGACCCAACAATGGTTGACGATATTGCCATGGCTATGCAATTAATCTCCAATGATGAACGGCGAGCTATGCAATTGGTAGAAGAAGGGCGACGTCAACGACAATTGTTCAGTTGGGAGCGCACCGCCAATCTATTATGGGAGTCTATTATAAAAACAGCCACGACATAACAACCCATCACTCTCCATAAAGCTGGAATATATTGATAACTGACGCCTATGAGCAAATCTTGGATTACCATACTATGTTTTCTGGTGCTAGCTATCCTTACAAAAGCCCAATCTAAGGTGGGGGAAGGTGAAAATTTGATAGACAATCCTTCGTTCGAGAGCCACCGCGAATGCCCACACAAAATTGATGCTTTGGGCACTATGACAATAGTAGAAGGTTGGTTCCAGCCCACTGCTGGATCAGCCGACTATTTTAACCTCTGTGGCACTCGCGACTGCTCCGTACCGCAAAACAAACTTGGAATACAGGAACCTCGTGATGGAATTGCGTATTGCGGCATATACTGCTCCAAACCTGAATACCGCGAATATCTCCAGACACAACTGAAACAACCTCTGGAGGCAGGCAAGGAGTATCGGCTAACATTCTATGTAAGTCTGTCAGAGTATTCATCTGGGACCATTGCCACTATTGGGGGGCTACTGACTAAGGAACGCCTGTCTGACACTACACGGAACATATTAATGAAGAAACATATCCGCCATATCTCACCTAAAATAACTCAAACGGTAGCCACCTACTATGAACCGCAAGTAGTGAATCCTTATGAAGCGGTGATTACCGACACAAAGAATTGGACCCGCATCAGTGGTGTCTTTACAGCTGAAGGTGGTGAAGAATTCCTGACCATTGGCAACTTCTGCCCTACCTCTAAATCAAACCTAACCGATATTGACTCGCTGTCTTATATATTACCTGGATCCTATTTCTATATTGACAGTGTATCGCTTTACCGCATAAATTATGACACATCCACCAATACTGGCGAAGCCCTGACAATATTTGCCGACACATCTGCAGAGATAATAACATCAACTCCTTTGGAAAAAGGCAGCACTGTAATACTGGAGAACATATTCTTCGAATTCGATAAAAGCACATTGCTACAACAATCATATCACGAACTAAAGAAACTGACTGACATCTTACTACAATATCCAAAAATGAAAATAGAAATAGGTGGCCATACTGACAGCAGGGGCTCGACCGCCTATAATCAGCGGCTCTCGGAAAGCCGGGCACGGGCCGTGGTCGAATATTTATCCTCAAAAGGTATTGATTCCCGCCGATTGAAATTTAAGGGGTACGGTTCCTCTAAACCCATTGATACCAATAGCACGGAGGAAGGACGGGCACGTAACCGCAGAGTAGAATTTACCGTATTGGATATGTGACAACCGCTATTCATACGGTCGACATCCTATCCTATTCTCACCCATTCACACGTTTATAATATTTCCACCACAATGCAGGAATATCGTTTTCCAACGCCTGCTGGTATTCCTCATAAGTACAGGGTATTAAAAGTTGACGTTTGTAACGTTCCCTGTTCTCGTCACGTTCACACGGTACCTCCATCCACCATCGGTCACTTCTTTTGCTTTTGTAGAAAACCATTTCGTTTTCACTCAGTCCTTGTGGACTGGTAGAAAGTGTCACAAGATACCGCTTGTAATTCAATTTATCACGACTGGGTATCTCATTTTTACGACCGTAATAACCTTCAATAAAATACCATAACACTTGCGCCACCATGTGGGCTGTCTGATGATTGTGGTCCAACATGGGGTTAAGTTCATAAATACCGATTGATGATAACTTGTCACTCATGCCGGCGTATCGGGCCATTTGACACAGTTCTTCCCCATAAAAGCCATGCGGCGAGGGGTCGCCATTGGCTGGCGCATCGCTCTGGCGAATGGCTCCAAGGTCAATACTTATCGTATCGGCCCCTCGGAAGATTGGTTCTGCTTTGTCTATTTTCTCTTGTATAGCCCCCAAACGGTAACAATCAAACTGCAATTCATCCATCAATTCCACCGCCTTGCTTCCTGTAAAATATGATTGATATCCTACATTGGTGAAATTGAAAAGATAGTTGGGCTGCTGCTGAATGATGTGGTATAAATAGGAATGTGAATCCACAACAGGTGAACTGTCTATGTCAAAACGTGGATCGACGGCAACCATATTGATAATGCGGCCCAACACCTCATATGCTTTATATTGAGCAAACGTAATATCTTGACTACCACCAAGAATGATAACCGTAATATTCTGATCCATCAATTTATAGAGTACTTCCGTGAGAGCAAAGTAAGTGTCCTCACAACTTTTCCCAGCCGTCATGTTGCCGAGGTCAATCATTGTCATTTCCTCGCAGGGAAGCGCCAGGCGGTAAAGCTTGGAGCGAATCTCATCGGGAGCATTGCCACAACCCTTGTTCGACACTGAACCGCGCTCCTCGCACACACCAAGCATCGCAAGCGTTGCATTTTTCAAGTCAGGAAACTCCGACCCCTCCCAATAAGTGCGGATTCTGTCGCCCAGCTGAGGAGTGAATTCTTTCGTTTTAAAATTAATCCGCTCTTTATTAATGGGCTCAAAATAAGTGCATAAATCCATATTGCTGCTAATTGTTGGAGGTGTAAAGGTACGAAAATTTTAGCATCTTCTCGATAGTCTCATTATTATTTCCGATTTTTGCAAAAAAATCACTACCGCTGATGCATGCTCCTATCCTACGTGTACTTCCGCCATTGATAGTAGGGATATTATTGGCTGACAGATGCATGTTCAACCCGTTGCCCATTATTATTGCCGCAACGGTGTTGGCGGGGGCAGCTTTGGCTCTAGAGTGGACCAAACGTAGGGAAGGTGCATCTCGATGGAGCGATCGACTACAGATGGGGTGTATCTATGCCGCTGTTGCCTGTTCTGGGTTTGCTCTTGCCACTTTACGCTCACCATCGGAATACATTGCCATTGCTCCCGACAATGTCACAATGTCCATCCGCATCAATGAAATGCCTATTCAGTCAAACCGTTCTGTGAGGGCATCTGCAACCATTGACTGGATCAAAGACGCCAATGGCATTCGGCAAGCGCCTCGTGGGACGAAGATAATGCTCTTTGCCCAAAAGAGCAGCAAGTCTGCCGAGCTCCGTTACGGGGACCGACTCCTTGCCCACTGCGCTCTACGACTACCTTCCGACGACAGGGGACAACATCAGTTCAATTATCGACGCTACCTGAAACACAAGGGTATATTATACCAGACCTACCTGCACGACGAACAATATACGTTGGTAGACCATAGCCAGCATGGTCTCTTTCACGCAATATACGGCCTGCGGATGCGACTCATCGATATTGTGCAAAAATCGAAACTGAGCAGCAGCCAGAAAGGCATCGCCGAAGCATTGATGCTCGGGTGGAAGAACGATGTCGACCCTGCTACCAGCGCCCAGTTTCGCGATGCAGGGGTCATGCATCTGCTTTGTGTGTCGGGACTGCACGTCGGTATCGTCGCAGCCATCATCGGGGCGTGTCTTTTCTTACTGCCAGCCAATCCGCGTATGCGAATGGTAAAAGGTGTGGTACAACTGCTCGGCGTATGGTTCTTTGTCTTGATAACCGGCATGGCTCCTGCTACATTGAGGGCGGGCGTCATGTTTTCCCTTATCATTGTGGGGCAGATGAGCTCTTCGCAACCTCCAACGCTCAACACTATAGCCGCTTCGGCTTTGATACTACTGCTGGTGCGGCCCGCCATATTATTTGACATAGGATTTCAATTCTCCTATTCTGCCGTTGCGGGCATTGCTCTATTCAACAGGCCGCTGCAAAACCTTATCCATTTCCCTGTACCCCACGGCAACTCCCGCAATATGATATTGGCCACTGCCAGCCGCATGGGGGTTTTCATGATGCGTAAGCTCTGGGGACTGATATGCGTCTCCACGACGGCGCAACTAGCTTCATTGCCGTTTGTCCTTTACCATTTCCACCGCTTTCCGGTCTATTTCCTTGTGGCCAATGTGACCATCGTGCCGTTTGCTGGTGTGCTGCTGGCCACCATCATGCTGATGCTGGCTTTCGCTTGGTGGCCTGCCCTGTTCAGTGCCACAGGTTGGCTGCTGCAATGGGAGCTCACCGCGACTGACTCCGTCACACAATGGATTGCCCTGCTGCCCCATGCGGTAATCGACCCTGTCTGTTTCCCTGCATCGATGGCCCCCTTGTGCATCGCCTTCATGGCGTTGCTGGCTTTTGCAATTCACCACTGCGCCTCTGCCGCTGTCAAACTACTGATGGCAGGAGTTGCACTCCTTTTTGTCATCAATGTTGCGTGCATCGCCCTGCACCATAGCCGTCAACAGGTGTTCACCATTTATTCCTCTGGAAAAAACACGGCGATGGAGTTCATCCAAGGCCGGAACAGTGTGCTCCTTATGGGTGACGGTCCACGCCACCTGACTGCCAACATGCTGGACTACCAAACATCTGGCAACCTGGCGCACTATGGCGTACGGCATCGAATGTGCATCCGCCTGAACGACCTTGCCGAAAATCCTCACAAGGGCGCTCCAACGACGGGGACGAACGCTGACCTGGCGACACCATGCTCGCCAACGAACCGATGGCCAACGGCACTGAGCATTGTCGGTAACCATGTCCAATTCGGGCCACTGCACATCCTGATTGTCGACGGCAGCAATGGACCTCTGCTCCGGCAAAGGGCCCGCAGCCAATGCCCCAAAATGTTTCCTACGGCGGTGGACTACCTGATACTATGCGACAACGCCCAAGTCAGCATCCCAGAACTCCAGCGTCTGTACGATTTCAAGAACGTGGTCATCGCCAGCAGCAATGGCCTGCGCAATAGCAGCCGATGGCAACAAGAATGCGCCGGGCTTCACATTCCCTGCCACACTGTTGCCCGCAGCCATGCCTTTACTATAGAACAATGACTCCTCAACACAGCGCTTTCGCTCACAACCCATAGACATAAATGCCGGCACAGCCACCAACAAAAAAGGCATCCCACAAATAGGATGCCTTTTATATCCAAGTAACTCAGGAATTACATTTCACGATAGATGGACACGCGGCGGTTGACCTCAAACTTAGCGTCGCCAAATGCAGCGCTCTTACCCTTACCATCGGTGGTAAGTCTGTCTTCTGCCACACCATATTTCTTAACGAGGATGCGTTTAACTTCCTCAGCACGTTTCTTGGAAAGTTTCTCGTTGTAGGCATCGCTACCGCTCTTGTCGCAGAAGCCAACAACCTTGTAATTGATACCATCGTTGGCGTTCATCACGTGAGCGATGGCCTCAAGTTTGTTGTACTGGTCTTCAGAGACCTTCCACTCGTTGACACCGTACTGGATGGAGAACGGCAGAGCGTAGTAGTTCAGCTGGTCAGCTTTCATGTTCTCGATAACCTTAGCAAGACTATCGGAGTTCGAAGCCGTCTCAGAAGCAACAGGTTTCTGTGCAAGACGTTTCTCAAGGTCGTTAACCTGATCCTGAAGTTTCTTCTCGTTGTTCTTGGAGTTAACCACTTCCTGCTGCAGCTGGTTGACCTGCTCGTTGAGAGCGTCGAAGTTCTCCTGAGTCAGCATGGCCTTCTGGGCAATCATCTCCTCATCGGCCTTGGTCAAGCCAAAGTTGTAGAGATAACCGATGGTAAACATGAAGTTCATGTAACCAACAGGACGAGGATTCATGATGGCTTTAACGCTGTTCAGATGGATGTCACCCATTCTGTTCACCTTGGCCTCGGTGAAGAAGGTAGATTTCTCGCAAGGAGTATAGCTGAAACCTAAACCGCCTTCAGCATTGACGCTGGCCAAAGCATTATCAGAACCAAAGCTGGGGTCAATAGCTACACCAGCTTCACCCAACAGATAGAGATCACATTTTCTTTCAGGGTTGAAACGGCAAGCATTCAAAATAGAATACGCCATTCCCACATTTGCTCTGGCATATCTGTTGCCGGGGATTATTTCGCCTGCTGCATCTTTAGCAAAAGCGTTGAAAAGCAGCGGGAAACCACCAGTGAGACGGAGAGTCCATCCCCAATTTAATTTTTTCTGGGCCATGATATCGAAACCGATACCTTTACCATTACCAGGAGTGGCATGGAAAGACTGATAGTCTAAACCAATCTCACCACCAAGTGCCCAGTTGCTCCAAAAGCTTGTGCGGGGGAAATCAGGACGGGCCTGCGCATGGTCAGTCTGCTCCTCTTGTGCATAAGCGCCAAATGCCAGCACCATAGCTCCGGCCAGCATTCCGATTTGTAAGAGTTTTTTGAACATAATTTTTTTATTTAATAATTAATTATTAGTGTTTTCTATCCTTGCATTTCTTATGCAAATACTTTGCAAAGGTACACAATTTTTCAAATCTGAGAATTTTTTTTCGTTTTTTGTGGGGAATATCTTTTAACTATATTTGTTTTCTATTAAATACTATATGCGAGATGATTTGTTATTGCCATAATAATCTGCATGTTATACTTTATTCGTCAGCTTCTGGAAATTTTATCTTGTTTTCGCTATCCTATCAAAATAATCAGCTATAAATTGTTGAAACTTGTGATTTAATCCCTGGTTTTTTTAAAAAATTGTCTCTATCTTAACCCGGTTCCCCACGCTAACTTTTCATGTATTGCCGTAAAAAAAGATTGCCGGTGCATACGGACAAGACGTATGGTAAAATTTTCCTTGGACAATCTAATGATGGGGCTCCCTGATATTAGAACCGAGGTCGAGTCTGTCGCCATATAAAACCCCTTTTGACCGGATGCAGGTTCAAGCCGTATATGTGCGCTGTCGGGGACAATCATGGGACGCAGAGTCAACGTATGGGCTCCAATAGGCGTTATAACGAAACATCCGCAATTTGGAGTTAGAATAGGGCCACCGCAACTTAAACTATAGGCCGTTGAGCCCGTTGGCGTAGCCACGATAAGGCCGTCGCCGTCGTATGTGGCTACGAATTCATCATTTACATATAGATTCGTGCGCAAGAGCGACACCTCTTCTTTGCGATACAACGTCACTTCATTAAGTGCAAAGTGCGGCTTATCGGCATCTTCCACTCGCAACAACGTACGTTCTTCCACAGTATATCTCTTGGCCAACAAATCTTCCACAAATTGTTGCATGCCTCCTTGGCCAACCGTAGTCAAAAAACCCAGATGCCCAAAGTTGACACCCACCACCGGAATGCCACTATTGTCTATCAAACGTACCGAACTCAATAACGTGCCGTCGCCGCCGATAGACAAGAGGAAATCTATTGGTTGGCTATCTCTCCACCTTTTCTCTATATCTTCTTCCAACGCATCAAACCTTACCACTTCAACATGCTCATCCTCCAACGCACTCACCAGCTTTTCTAAGCGCTGCTGCGCGTCGGCATTGATGTTTCGATGATATAATGCAATCCTCATTTCTATTTCGGTTTACCTTGCGGAAGCAATCCCATTATATTAGTATATGGTGGTTTTCAATCAATTGGACACCATATATCCACAATAATGCACAATGCAAAAATAGTTACGCTTGTTGGAACAGAAACCTTGCCTGTTCATTATTTGTTAACAACCCTTTGTGCAAACCTCCCGCCAGTTATCTTAACAGCAAGACGGTGCCGCAATAATATTTGCTCGTGCGGTCGGCGTGTTGACAATAGGCGATATATGTGTATGCTCCTTGTGGCGCCATGCGACCGGCGCTCATTCCATCCCAACACTCTCCGGGGTCATTGGTATGGAACACCCGCTGCCCCATTCTGTTGTATACACTTATTTCGTATGTGGCTGCTGTTATGAACGAGTGCGACATGCAGAATCTGTTATTCTCCTTCGCATCTGGAGTAAACACATTGGGAAACCATACCGTGGCGTCGCGCGAATATTTGACGCAATTGGATTGGACATTCATATCCACACCGGAATCCACTTGCAATAGCACTTTATACAACTGCGTCTCATAAATCTCCTGATTCCCGATAGGGTCAACGTATGTTGTTGCTAATGTGGAATCAAGGTTCGTCCATTGTGTAGCCGACTCCGACCGGCGCAGCACGTAATACTTCGCCATGGTATCGGTGGCATCATAGGGATTCCATCGCAAGAGAGCATCTTCATCGTCATTCTTCGTCAATTGGAGAAACATGGGCGATGCTTCATTGGAATATTTCTCATTCCTGCCACATGCATCGAAAACTCCCGCACGATACCTATACTGATGTTCCGACAATTCTATCGCATTGTCGGTATACTCAACCCATTGTTCAGATGTGGCTGAAAGATGCGCCAACACACCATACGCCCCATCATCCATACTGCGGTAAAGGGTATATCCTTGCGCATGAAAACCTGTGTCGACCCGCACCACCAACGAAACCGACGAACCGTCATCATTAACAGATAGTTTTGCCAGTGTGATGAATCTGGCAGTATCGGCCACGGTAAAATCCTTGACAACGGCATTGGAATACGCCACCTTGCGCGGATCCGCACTTATGGCAGCCACTTTGAGTCGGACACTTCTCACATTGTCTGGCACATCGTACGACACCACGCACGGCTGCCCATTCAGCACCGTATCCACTGGAAGATAGTCGGATGTATCGTATTTGGCATACAGCACATAGTGCCCCAAGCCGCCTGGCATATTCTCGTAATTGTTCCATCGCGCCGTCACCGTATGCTCACAATCAACAACCGTCAGCTGCAGTACCATATTGTTGCACCCGTCGGTGAGCGCGCTCGCCTTGAAGCAGGAGTCAAAAGCATACACACGGAATGAATGAACCTCCAAACAACTAAGCCGCTCAGCCACATAATGGGTGTTTTCCCTTCCCCATACTGTGTCGAGCCCCAAGCACGGCGCTCCCGGTTGTTCTATGTGACAAATGAAATAGCCGACGATGTCTTCGTCGGGACTTGCTTCCCATGAGAAATGTATCTGCTGCGTAGAGTCGTCCACCGTAACAATATCCAACGCCGGCGAGGTTGTGGGATACGGATCATCAAAATAGACGCCTACTGGACGGGATTGGAAAACAGTATCATGATACTGGCATGCGACATAATAAGTTATCGTGTCGGCACAGATAATCCTTTGTATCGCATCGGTAAACTGCTGTTGTGTGGTCGTGGTGCGCTCCGAAAATCCTGCTTCGCGCGGCATCTTGCGGTACAGATGGTATACCTCCGTGCCGTCCCCTACCCGGTTCCACGCAACCACCGCACTTGTATTGCCTTGATTCTGCACATTCAGCGTCAGCGTCAAAGTGTCCGTCACTTGGGCAACCGCCGTGATTGCGGACAATCCCATAAACAAAAGTATATATGTCCACCACCGCAACATATCCCTTACTCCTGTTCGGTTGCGGCGTTGCTGCCATCGTGCAACGATTGCATTTCCACCAATTGACTATAGCGACCCTGTTGGCGCAGGAGCTCCTGGTGAGTGCCACGCTCCACTATCTGGCCATGCTCCACAACCAGAATCTCATCAGCATCAACGGTGGTGCTCAATCTGTGGGCAATCACCAACGTTGTACGTCCACGCATCACGTTGTTCAACGCCTGCTGCACCTGACGCTCCGCCTCGGTGTCGAGAGCCGAAGTGGCCTCATCCAGTATCAGGATGTCTGGATTGCCAAAGACGGCTCTGGCGATACTGAGACGTTGCCGTTGTCCGCCCGACAGGCGGCTGCCGCCCTCGCCAATATTGGTCTGATAGCCCTCCGGCATTTGCTCAATAAACTCCTGGGCGTTGGCCACACGGGCGGCCTTCATCAGCTCCTCCTGGCTGTCTGCATCCGCTCCGTCGGCACCAAATGCGATATTGCCCGCCACCGAGTCGTTGAAGAGGATGGTATCCTGATCCACAATGCCGATATGCCGCCGGTATTCCTGCAAATCCATCTCCGAAATAGGGATGCCATCGATTAGAATCCTCCCGGATGTCGGCTCATAGAATCGTGCCAGAAGGTCGGCTATCGTCGATTTGCCCGAACCGGACGACCCTACAAGCGCCACCGTCTTCCCTCGGGGGATGCTGAAACAGATGTCGCTCAACACCGGGACGCCCTCCTTGTAGCAGAAAGACACATGGTCGAACACAATTGCAGATGTCAGAAACTGCTGCGATGCGGCGCCCTTTTGCTGGGTGGAGGCCATCTGCTCCTTTTCCTCCAGAAATTCTGCTATCCTATCGGAACACGCCCTTCCCTTTTTCATCTGCGAGACGGCTGTGGTCAACTCTTTGGCAGGAGGTATCATGAGCACAAACAGCATGATGTACGAGACAAACAGTTCCGGCGTCAGGGCCGAATCGTTGCCGAACACCAGCCAGGAACCGAAAAGCAGGATGGCTATCACGATAACATTGCCCAGAAAGTCGCTCACCGGCGAAGCCAGATATATGCGACGGAACATACGCACTCTCCTGCGGTTGTATTCGGCGTTGTATTTCTGGAACCGGTCGTTCGAAAAGTCAATCGCCGTATACGCCTTTATCACCTTCAGCCCCGACATCGTCTCCTCGATAAGCGACATCAGAAACGAGTTTCTCTCCTGTATGTCTTTCGACTTATGCTTCAGTTTGCGGCTGATGCCCGAAATGACAACGCCCACCAGCGGCAACATGCAGAGCACTACCGCCGTCAGCCGGAGGTCTATGTAGAAAAGCATCGCCAGATACAGCAGCAGCCCTATGACGGACATCACCAGCGTCTGCAACGATGCCAGCACATTCTCGTCGTACTCCGTAGTATCGTTGCTGAAGCGCGCCAAGATGTCGCCTTTCCGGTTGGCGCCGTAGTACGACAACGGAAGGCGCATCGCCTTGCTGAAAAGCTGGTGGCGTATGTCCTTCACCACCCTCACGCGGATAATGGAGCTCTCCACCGCAGCCAGGTAGGTAAACACATTCTTCAACGTATAGAGCGCAAACACAAGCAGCGAGAAGTAGAGCAGCGCCTTCATGGTGCCGAAGCCGATAAGCCACCCGTAAAGCCCTTGCAACAGTTGGCTTATCAGATTGCCCGACGCCACCGTCGGCAGGGTTTCCATACCCTCGGGCTCAAAGAGAATCTTCAGAAAATCCGCCACCGACAACGCCGTAGCCATCGTGAACACCACCGAGAGCACCACCAGAAGGCCATACACCACGGCACGCACGGCATAGGGCTTGATATGTTGTCTTGTGAATGACATAGCTAATATACTGGCATCGGCGCATGGCCTGTTCGCCAACGACCTTAGATTTTATATCCCAGATAGTTGTGCGGAGTGATTTTGCGGATGCGCTCCTTCACCTCAGCGTCCACTTCAAGCGTGTCGACAAACTCGGATATCGTCTCGGCCGTCACCTTGCTGTTCGTGCGGGTGAGCTGCTTGAGGGCCTCATAGGGGTTGGGGTAGCCCACCGAGCGCAATATGGTTTGTATGGCCTCGGCCACGACGGCCCAGTTGTTGTCCAAGTCATCGTAGATGGCCTGCTCATTGAGCAACAGTTTGCCGATGCCCTTCTCTATCGACGCCAGCGAAATCAGCGTATGCGCAATAGGCACACCAACGTTGCGGCTCACCGTGGAGTCGGTCAAATCGCGCTGCATCCGCGAGATGGGCAGCTTGTGCGACAAATGCTCCAGTATGGCGTTGGCCAGGCCAAGGTTGCCCTCGGCATTCTCGAAGTCGATGGGATTGACCTTGTGCGGCATGGCCGACGAGCCCACCTCTCCCGCCTTGATGCGCTGCTTGAAGTACTCCATCGATACGTAGGTCCATATATCGCGGCAGAAGTCAATCAGGATGACGTTGATGCGCTTGCACAGGTCGAAATAGGCGGCCATGTTGTCGTAGTTCTCTATCTGGGTGGTGTATTGCAGACGCTCCAGCCCCAGATGCTCCTTCACGAATTTGTCACCGAAGGCACGCCAGTCGATGTCGGGATAAGCAGCCAGATGGGCGTTGAAATTGCCCGTGGCGCCGCCGAATTTGGCATTGAACGGGAGCTGCGCGAACTGCTCCATCTGGCGACGCATCCTGTAGCCAAACACCATCATCTCCTTGCCCAGCGTGGTAGGCGAGGCCGGCTGACCGTGGGTGTGGGCCAGCATCGGAATGTCCTTCCACTCCGCCGCCTTGCCCTCTATCATGGCGAGGATGGCCTCGTAGCGCGGCAGCAGCACCTGCTCGTGACACTCCTTGATGCTGAGCGGCACAGCCGTGTTGTTGATATCCTGCGACGTCAAGCCGAAATGGATAAACTCCTTGTAGGGCGCCAATCCCAGCGCATCGAAATGACGTTTCAGGAAATACTCCACCGCCTTCACGTCGTGGTTGGTGGTCTTCTCGATTTCCTTGATTTCCAAAGCATCCTCGTCGCTGAAATTCTCATATATCGCCCGCAGTTGCGGCAACACCGCTTTGTCCACCCCTTTCAGTTGTGGCAACGGCATCTCGCACAGAGCGATGAAATATTCCACCTCCACACGGACGCGGTACTTGATGAGGGCACCCTCCGAGAAATAGCATGCCAACGGCTCCACCTTGCTTCTGTAGCGGCCGTCGATAGGCGATATAGCGTTTAAACTGTTCATGTTTCAAGATGTTTATTAATGTTAGTATTAACACAAAATGCTTTCGTTTATTGTATGCCGCCAGAAAAATGGGGCGGCACCAACCGCGCAGCGGCACCACCGGCCAGCTCGCATAGGATTACTTTTTTCATTTTGACGTTTCAAAATCGGGTCCTCCAAAAGTTAGAGTAAAGTTAGACTTAGGTTAGAGTTAGGTTAGAGTTAGAAATTTCCATTTTCGTTGTTTTTTTCCATCCGAATCGCGCTGCAAAGATACAACCGTGGGATTGCGGTCTACGAATGTTCGCGAAAATTTTTTGCGGCGTTTTTACAACAATTTGATCCACAAGGTCACAGGCCACAGCTCGCTCCTCTTTGGTCGCGTTCTGCGTTGCGCGTTGCAGTGTTGCAGTTCAAAATCGGGTAGCCAAAAAGTCAAATACAAACAGCAACACAACAGCGCATCACGCGACAGATTTACCCTGCCCACAGTATAAGCACAGCGAAACAAGGGGAAAGGTACTTTCACCATACTGTTATCATACTGTTACGTTAGAGTCACCCAAAAGGGGAACAAAAGGAGAGCAAAAGGGGAGCAAAACCAATAGACCATATTATAGTCAGTTCCAAGAAGATACGGCAACCCGTGTTTGATGTTTACAGAAAACTTCTATGCGATTGACTGTGAGAAATTTGCACAAAAAACAGCGTCGATGACGCTGAATCTCAATCTGCCTGACCCGTAGGGGAACGGCCTGCGACCTTGTGGAGCACCCCCCCACACGAAACGTAGTGCCGTGTGGGGTATGGAATACCTACTTTCTTTTATGCGTCTCGGAGAGACGCGACCTTGCCGACTGGTGGCGTATCTTCGACACGCATGGCTGTATATATGGCTACCTATCACCACACTGCGCCTGCGGCTTAGTGTGGGTTTGCTCATCAAGTTCGCAGGCCGTGCCCCTGTGGGTCAGGCAGACCGAAATTGCGTGTCTCCGACACGCCTCACCCAGCGACCAAAATTTATGAATAGTTCGCGTTTAAATACAATTTTGTAGTGCACTGTATTGCAGTGTGATATAAAATATTTTGCAAAAAAATTGATTTTTTTGCTTTTTCGACGCAGCAAAATGGCACCTTTTTACGTCTATATATGCAGAGCCCCGAAAATATTTTATTAAAATCCAAACAATATGAAACGCTTGTTATTATTTTCAGCCCTCGTCGCGGCATCAGTCCTAAACGTTTTTGCCTACGACTTCTCCGCCGTCGCCCCCAGCGGACAGACGTTGTACTACAAGATCCGAGGCAGCAATGCCACGGTGACATCACAGATTGTAAGTACCCCATTCTATGCCACATATCCGGCGGGAGCCCTCGCTATTCCATCTACTGTCACCTATAACGGTAATACCTATTCTGTCACCTCCATCGACCAAACAGCATTCTATGGGTGCACAGGGCTGACATCCGTCACCATCCCTAGGACCATCACCTCAATAGGCGTCAATGCTTTCTATAATTGCAGCGGCTTAACATCCGTGACTTTCAACGCTGATAGCTGTACAATGACTGGGAGCATTTTTTACGGAGACACCAATATTACCAATTTCACTTTTGGCAATAGTGTCAGATATATTCCTACGATGTTATGCTATGAATTAACCGGGTTGACTTCCGTCACTATCCCGAATTCCGTCATCTCCATCGGCCAATATGCGTTCTATGGTTGCAGCGGGCTGACATCCATCACCATCCCAAATTCCGTTACCTCCATCGGCGGCGCAGCTTTCCATGGTTGCAGCGGCCTGACCTCCGTCACCATCCCGAATTCCGTCACCTCCATCGGCGTCGCAGCTTTCTATGGTTGCAGCGGGCTCACTTCCGTCACCATCCCAAATTCCGTCACCTCCATCGCTGTATCGACTTTCTATTATTGTAGCAGCCTGCCCTCAATCACCATTCCCAGCACTGTCACCTCTATCGGCGGCATGGCTTTTCAAGGTTGCACTCAATTGGATTCTATTGTATGTAAAGGTAGTACGCCTCCAACATTGGGCGCTTACAGCGTACCGACAACCACAATCATTACCATTCCTTGTGGCACCACAAGTGCCTATACCGCATCATGGGGTAATCAGTATACCTTTCTGGAGGCATTCTTATACGAACTCAACATTGCAACATCCGACAGCACGCAAGGTACTGTATCCGTGCAGCAACAGCCCTCATGCTCCGACAGCGTTGCCATTTTAATTGCCACCCCAGCCACGAGCTATCGCTTTGAACATTGGAGCGACGGAAGTACCGACAATCCCTATACGCTGGCTGTGACCTGCGACACCACCTTGGTGGCTTACTTCGCCAACGTTGGTGGTGGTACCGATGGCATATCCGACATCAAGAACAACGACGTCAGCGTATACGTTGCAGAAGGGCGCATTCATGTCACCCTCAACGGCCAGACGACCGACGAGTTTAGCGTCTACGACGTGATGGGCCGCCGCGCTGCCCATGTGATTGCCTCCGACAAGAGCCCCGTGCTCCCCGCTGGCGTCTATATCGTTAAATTCGGCACCCTTCCCGCCCGCAAAGTGGTGGTGATACGGTAGCGTTTACCACATTGCGTTTTTGAAAGCAGGCCCACGATGGAATTCATCATGGGCCTGCTCTTTCAATAGAGATTCCTCCGTTTAGAGGGTGCTGTTCATGAATTGGTATTTCTCGAGGGCTTTCCTCACCTTGCGGTTGTGGCTGAGGTCGCACAGGGCATGGGCATACATGGTGTTGTGCATATCGGTGCCCAAGAATTCCACCCAGCCGGCATTGAGCAAATCGAATGCACGGCGCTGCGCCCCTTCGCCGTAGAATCCGCCCAGCGAGAGCACATTCAACTGGAATAGGACGCCCTGCTCCTTCAGATGCTCCATCATTGGCGAATGCACGTTGAAATAGGGATACCGCTCGGGGTGCGCCAGGATGACTTCGTAACCTTTCACATGCAAGTCAAATATCACCTCTTCCACGCCCATGCGCTGTTGGTGCAGCGAGAGTTCCACCAAGACATACTTGTCGTCAATCTTTAGGAACCGCGAGGTCTCCATGCGATGGGCAAAACTGTCGTCGATACGGTATTCGCCAGCCACGCCGACCAGCTCCATGGTCACCCCGTTCTCTGCGAGTGTCTTCTTCAAGGACTCGTAGCGTTGCCGGATGTCATCCTCGTCGTTCGGGAAGCGGGGAAACTGGAAATGCGGCGTGATATACATGCGTTTGTACCCCAGCTGCTGCATGGTGCGGATGCACTCTATCGACTCTTCCGCGCTACGGGAGCCGTCGTCGACACACGGCACCAAGTGGTTGTGCATATCGGTGCCCAGTATTTCGAAGATGGGTTCGGGTTTCTTGTTTTTCTTCAGAAAATCAAACATGCTGCTTCTACGTTAGTCGATGCGCTTGATGTCGGCACCCAGAAGGCGCAGACGTTCGTCGATGCGCTGGTAACCTCTGTCAATCTGCTCAATGTTGTCGATGCGGCTCTTGCCGTTGGCCGAAAGGGCTGCTATCAGCAACGCCACACCAGCGCGTATGTCGGGCGAAGTCATGCGCACGCCGCGCAAAGAGTATTCACGGTCAAGGCCTATGACGGTGGCACGGTGTGGGTCGCAAAGAATGATTTGCGCACCCATGTCTATCAACTTGTCCACGAAGAACAGACGACTCTCAAACATCTTCTGGTGGATGAGCACACTACCTTTGGCTTGTATGGCCACCACGAGGGCGATACTGATAAGGTCGGGGGTGAACCCTGGCCACGGGGCATCGGCAATGGTCATGATGGAGCCGTCCATGAAACGTTCTATCTCATAATGCTCCTTGGCGGGGACATACAAATCGTCGCCTCGCTGCCATATCTCTATTCCCAGCCGGCGGAACACCTGCGGGATAAGCCCCAGATGCTCCACCTGGGCATTCTTGATGGTGAGGTCGCTCTGCGTCATAGCCGCCATACCGATGAAACTGCCCACCTCTATCATGTCGGGCAACAGGCGATGGCTGCAGCCGTGCAACTCTTTGACGCCGTCGATTTCCAGAAGATTGGAGCCCACGCCGCTAATTTTCGCACCCATGCGGTTCAGCATGTGGCAGAGCTGGTAGACGTAGGGCTCGCAGGCGGCGTTCATGATGGTGGTGTGACCCTCGGCCATTACTGCAGCCATCACGATGTTGGCCGTACCGGTCACGCTGGCTTCGTCGAGCAGCATATAGCACCCCTTGAGACGCTGGCCATCCGATGTTTTGGCATGCGGTACGCTCACTTCGTAGCCCACGCGCTTGTAGGTCACGGTGGCTCCCAATTTCTCCATGCCGATGAAATGGGTATCAAGACGGCGTCGGCCTATCTTGTCGCCTCCCGGCTGGGGCACCAAAGCCCATCCGTAGCGAGCCAACAAAGGACCCACGAGCATGATGCTGCCGCGCAAGGCCGATGCCTGAGAGGCAAAATCCTGGCTTTTCAGGGCCTCAAGACAGACGTCGGAAGCGGTGAATTCAAACGTGCGCTCGTTCTCGTCCTGATGCGTGCAATTCACTTTCACGCCTATCAGACGCAACAGGTCTATCAGTTTGTTGACATCTCTGATGTCGGGTACATTCTCAATGGTCACCGTCTCGCTGGTGAGCAACACGGCGCACAACACCTGCAACGCCTCATTCTTGGCTCCCTGCGGGGTGATTTCACCATTCAGGCGGTGGCCGCCTATTATCTCAAACGAACTCATGCTTTGTTCCTACTTGGCTGTGTTAGTGTGCCTGCTTGGCTTTTTTGCGCTTCTTGCGCTTCTTGCCAGCGGACATATCGTTGATGTTGGCGGACACCGGAGCGCCATCGAAAGTTATCTTGATGTTGCCGAGCGCCAGCTTGCCGTTGGAGAGTTCCTGCATCTGCCGGCTGATGATGTCGTCGTTTTCCACCGCAGATCCATTGCCATCGAAGAGGGAGTGGTTCCATGTGGCGTACGAACGTTTCATCTGTGCGGCCAACAAAGCGGTGAGGATTTCCTTCTCTTCACCGTCCTCATACTCGGCCACGCGCTCTATCATCTTCTCCAATCCTCGGCCGTAATGACGGTAGCGGATGCGCTCGCGCTGGCGCTTCAGCGATTTGGGATGGAACACCACCGATTCCTTGCGGGTGAGCTCATAAGGGCAGTCAACATCCAGTTCCCAATCGGCCAGAATCATCAGGTGGTCCCATAGCTTGCGCTTGTAGTCGGCCGACTCACGGGCGTGGGGATTCACTTGCCCCATCACACCCACAATCACCTCGGCGGCGCGAGTGCGTTTCTCACGATCCTCTATCGTCTTGGCGTATTGAATCATTTTGTACACATTGCGACCGTAGTCGGCGAACTTCATCTTCTCTCTTTGGGTGTTGTATTGCATCGTTGGTTGTTCTTTCTGTTAGAAGCCCAGCAGCCCTCGGCCCCAGGTGCCGCCGATGCCTGCGTGGTGAAAATAGGTGTCGTAGCCATAACAATAGGGATTCCAGAGCAGCGGCCCCAGCGCCCCTGTATTGTCGTGCACGAAGTTAAAATCAATGCCGATATAGTTGTCCCTCGGCGTGCGGAAGCGTGCCGCTATCGAACCGCCATAGGCGCTGATGTCCAGCGGATGTCCCGTGGGACGCCACAACGGCGACACCTGACCACCCACATAGAACGCCGTGGCCGAGAGCCAGAGGTTGTCCTTCACCTGATACTCTGCCTGCACAGCTCCGGCGGCGGCGCGCGACGGTTGGCGTCGAGGCGCCAGATTGCGCTCCGCAGGTGCCGACATCAGGGGGAACGTCTCCGATACCACGGCGAAACCGGCTTTCAGCGTCAGACGGTCGTCGACGCGATGCACCATCCTTGGTGCCACGCCTGTGTACCCACGAGTCGTGCCAAATCCGGAAAATACTCCCGTGAAGAGGTCGACGCCAAAGGTATCATGGCACAAAGTGTCACTCCCCGCGCTGCGCTGCTGCCCCTGGCACAAAACCAGCGGCAACATCAGGACGATGAGGGCTATATATCCTTTGAGTTTTTCCATTATTATAATTCAAAATTTATTAACGCCACTCCTGCCGCATTATTGCACGCACCGGAAAAAATGCCTGCACACGACCGCAGGAACAATAGCGTTTTGCTTTGCTCAAACCGCCCTCAGTCGGCTACAGTTCCATCAGTTTGAGAAACGACGATGGGTAAGGCGTCTCGAAACGCAAGTCCTTGCCCGTCACCGGATGCCGGAAACAGAGTCGGAACGCATGTAGCGCCAGTCGGTTTATGGGCGATACATCGTCTTTGTATCCATACATCGGGTCGTGGACAACAGGATGCTTCAGTTCACGCAAATGGACACGAATCTGGTTGCGACGACCTGTGTCGAGCTTCAGCTCCACCAGCGAATAGCGCCGACAGGAACGCACCACCTTATAGTGCGTCACCGCCAGCTTGCCACCGTTGTCAACCGGTGACGACAGCACGCAGTACTCCCCATCGGTAAGCCATGAACGCACCGTGCCCTGCGGCGGCTCAATCTTACCCCACGCCACAGCCACATAGGCACGATCGTAGACAAGCCCTTTCCAATCCGCTTCGAAACGCTGCGACACCTCCTTGGTCTTGCTGAACACCATCAGTCCCGATGTATCTCTATCCAGCCGATGCACAATATGCGCCGTGCACTTTTGATGCGTATAGTCAAAATAATGGTTCAGTTCACCGAGGGCCGTCACATCGTTGGGGAATTTGCTATTCGACAGCACACCCTCGTGTTTGTTGACCACCACCAGGTAGTTGTCCTCGTAGACAATATCTATGCTGCTGTTGCGGAAACGTTCGCGGAAATTGGGCTTGCCGATGCTCACCACCATACCGGGCACCAACGGAAAGTTGAACTGCGACGTGCGGCGACCGTCAACGCTGACACTATGGGCTAGAAGCTCTTTGACTTTCGTGCGGCTCGCATTGGGCATTTGAGCCAGGAGAAAGGAAAGCAATTCCGCGGGCTGGGTTACTTTGAATTCTGTCTTTTTCATGAAAGGATGCTTTGCGTGGACAAATAGAGTTACGCTATTTTGTCTGTTTTATTATGAAACAGGTGTATGTGGCCGATTCTCTGTCTGTCGATAAAAATTGACATCTGTAAATTCTATTCGATTACACTTGTAAAATCATACCCCTTTAAAGAGCTGTCTGCGTGGACGCTAACACTACAGAAAACACTCAACAACAGACGTTTGTTGGAACCCCCATAGCCCACCGCTGCGTTAACCATGGAGGGGTGCACAAAAAGCGTAAGTTTTTTAAGATTCTTTTCCCTGCCAAAAACACCTCCCGTCGGCAGCAGTCGATGACAGAACTCCTGCCGAAAAATCTCCGTCATTACAAGTTCCTTGAACGAAACATGGAAAGGTCCGGCAAGATAGTCAGTATGGTTAATGAATCCATCGGTAGGATGCAGCCCCACACGCAACACGGTGACGCCTGCTTCCTGAAAAGCTCGCAAGACGGGTGCCGTCCACTGCACCGCCTCATCAATGGACAGAGGATGATAAAGCCCCTTTTCGTAAAGAGAAGCCAATACCGTCTGCCGCACTACAAGGGTGGGATATATACGCGTGTTGTCTGCTCCCGATGCTATAATCTGTTGGGCGGTGGACAACGATTTTTCTGCCGTATCACCTGGAAGCCCAACCATCATCTGCATGCCCAACGACAACCCTGCCGAATGAATCATACCTGCTGCACGAAGTACATCAGCTGCGGTGTATCCTCTCCGTACCTGGGCCAACACCGCATCGTCGAGCGATTGTACTCCCAATTCCACAGTGCCCACCCCTCCCCTACTCAGAACATTCACAATTTCGGGAGTGATGTAGTCAGGCCGCGTCGAAATGCGGATGGACGAAATCCTTCCTTCGTCCAAATATGGGTGCACAAGAGCAAGTAACCGTTGTTGCTCGTCGAGAGGCAACCCCGTAAAGGTACCTCCGAAAAATCCCAACTCCACTACAGCATCAGACGGGAATGTGGGCAAATATGTATCAATAGTGGATAATATTTCTGCGTCAGTAGGCATCTGCTGCTGACCTGATATCACATGCTGATTACAATAAATGCAACGAAAAGGGCATGCCCGTTCAGGAATAAATATAGGAATTGTACGATGCGCTGACAAGAAACTCAAAATTGTTACACGTGAAACATCTTTGTAAGTTACTAACAGGTAAACTGTTGTGAATATTTAAATTCTATGGGTTATCAACAGGGTTCCTAGCGTTGTGAACAGGAAGGGTTATGAAATTAGTAAATTCAATATAAATCCAAGAATTCGTAAGGGTTTCCTGTATTCTCAATAAACTTCATCATATCGGCATTACTGATAACAAGGGAGGCGGTATTGTCGTTGGGGTGAAAACTTACTTTTTTGGTTTTTTTCAGTTGGCTGTCTACAAATAGTGTCACCTCATGGTTCACATCATTTATCAAGGTAAACAGCGAAACCGACCCGGGACGGACACCAAGATATTTCATCATGCGTTCGGGAGACGCAAACGACAGTTTACCTTGATGAAGACGGTGTTCAATATCGTGGATATCCATAGCATGCTGCGAATCCATAATGACAAGGTAATGACGGTTGCCTTTATGGTTGCGAAAAAAAAGATTTTTACACAACGTGGTGCCCTCTCCCCTATAATACTGAGCAGCTATCTCAATAGTGGGTGCCTCCGGATGTTCATAATATTCAAATCCGATTCCTAACCGATTTAAGTAATCGTAAACTTGTTGTTGACCTCGCAAAACAAATATATTTTATTGGGTGAAAATACAAAGAATGTCTATACTACAATGCCACTCATTTGTATGAAAAATTTAACAAACAATTATTACTTGATTATACCCAATTGTTGGGACATCTCAAGCATACGCTCAATAGGTTTTCTTGCCTGTTGAATCATATCCGCAGGTAATGTTATTTCTGGCAATTCTTCCTTTATACATTTGTAAAGTTTATCAAGTGTATTTAGTTTCATATCGGCACACTCAAGGCAAGCACAACCTTCATCAGCGGAAACAGCGAAAAATTCTTTATCAGGATTATTTTGCTTCATCTCATACAATATACCAGACTCTGTGGCTACAATAAACTGTGTGGCCAATGATTTGCTTATATAATTCAGCATTGCTTTAGTAGAACCAATAAAACTCGCAACTCTTAATACGGCACTATTACACTCTGGATGGGCTATCACTTCTGCTTGAGGATGTTGCTGTTTTAAGCGTAAAATACTCTCTGCAGTAAGAGCGTCATGCACGGTGCAGGTACCATCCCAAAGCAGCATATTACGTCCCGTTTGACGATTTATATAACCGCCCAAATTCTTATCCGGAGCAAATATTATCTTTTGGTTTCTAGGCAGCGCATTTACCAACTTTTCAGCGTTTCCTGAGGTACAAATTAAGTCGGATAGTGCTTTTATCTCCGCTGAACAATTGATATATGAAATCACTATATGGTCGGGATGCTCTTCTTTGAACTTACTAAAAGCATCAGCAGGACAAGAACGAGCCAGCGAACAATTAGCATTCATATCGGGCAGGATAACCTTTCGTTCGGGGTTTAATATCTTTGCTGTTTCTGCCATAAAGTGAACACCACAAAAAACAATAATATCGCATTGTGTCTTCCGCGCTTCTTGGGCTAACGCCAAACTGTCACCCACAAAATCGGAAACTTCCTGTATTTCGTCACGCTGATAATAATGACCGAGAATGACAGCATTCTTCTCTTTTTTTAACTTTATGATTGCTTCTTGAAGTTCTTTTTTATCCATAGGAAAATGTATTTAAATTTATTTGGAATGTAATAAATTACAACTATTTTACCAACTGCAAAAATAATAAATTTTACTTCGCGTTATAGGACATAATTTTGACATTTATCAACTAATGAGGTTTGAAATGTCATAAGAATCCCCCACTCTTAGAAACAGTTTTGATTTTATTGATGAGAATTGTTGGACATATAAGCGAGGGATTTTTTTTAATGTATAGAAGGCGCAATGGGGTTGCCTCATCAAGTTCGGCAGGCATACCACCATTGTAACCGAAAGACCAAGGTCACGACCGATAGAGAATAACCTTGTTTCCGTGAAAAAATCACCGTTTAGATTGCATAAAAAAATTATCAAATGAAGTCTAAACAGTTTCTAACTAACAATGAAAATAAATAGAAAATATTTTTAAATATAATTTTTGATTTTTTATTTGTTTGTTGATTTGGTGAATAACTTTGTAGCTGATTTTAGAGTATAATAAATATGAAAGTTTTTGCACTACTTTATAATTCGGTATATAGGAAAATATCAATGCGGTAAATAATTATCAACAAATAGTTGAAATAAGTAATGAGAATGTAAATGTAGAGTATAAATGATAAGTTACAATCTTAAAGTAGGGTGAAAAAGAAATGAAAAATTGGTAGGATTTAAACATTTTTGATAGCTGGATTTTTTATCCACATTTTATCACTGTTTATTAAAAAGCATTCCACATTTATATTGTTTATAAATTGTAATATCGCTGAACATCAAATTAGAATGTCATTTGGTTATAAACTTGTGAATAATAAAAGTTTGTTTTAAATGAAATACTTATCTAAATGATGTAAATTTGCAGTCATAAAAACTTATTGACAATGGCGAAAAATAAAAAAATAATTCCTATGGCGTGCGACCATGCCGGATATGAGTTAAAGAAAAAGATAAAAGAGTATTTAGAATCTAAAGGATTTGAAATTAAAGATTTTGGAACATATAGTGAAGAGAGTTGTGATTATCCGGACTATGCCCATCAAGTAGGAAATGCTATAAACAAAGGGGAATATGAAAAGGGGATAGTAATATGTGGTAGTGGAAATGGGGTACAGATGACAGTCAATAAATATCCTCATGTAAGATGCGCCTTATGCTGGATTCCTGAAATATCGCATTTAGCCCGCCAACATAATGATGCGAATATATTATCTATGCCTGCCCGTTTTATATCGGAAGAGTTAGCAATACAGATCGTTGAAGAGTTTCTTAATACTCCATTTGAAGGCGGACGTCATCAACGTAGGGTAGAGAAAATCAATAAACTGATACAATAAATCTTTTCCACTCCAATGTCAAAAGACAGCTATAGTGATTTTATCGATCTCTGCAAGAAATCAATAGCAGAGAGAAAGTCAATGGAAAGAGAGCCATTGGCGGATTCTGTTGCCGTACGTTCAGCACAGATGGGTCGTTTAAATACAACCTTACGCCGTTCAATAGATAATTTAGAAGAAGAATTATGTAGATTTGAAAAAAACTTTGTCGCAGCTGGGGGTAACGTATTCTGGGCTAACAGCTATAAAGAAGTTCATGAACAGATGAGAGCGGTGATAGTAGAAGGAAAATACCGTACTGCTACTTTTATCGACTCATCAGATACCTTACTTTTTAACGAGTTAGGTATGGATTATTTTATGAAAGACGAGAAGGTTACTCTTTGTGAAGAAGGACAATTACAATTGATGGTGGCCGATATGATGGTAGCCGACACAGGGTCACTTTTATTGCTCAATAAAGATAAAGATTACCTTAAAGCACTCAATAATAACGCTGTTAATGTATTTTTTGTCACCATTGACCGTCTATTGAGTTGTGCTACCTATGCGGAAGCTTATGCTAAGGCGGCTGGTGATAGGGGAAGAAAGAACACGGGCATACCGTTTGCTTCCTTTAGTGGATCGCCTCATTGTGAAACAATAGTATTTATCGTCAACAACCAGCGTACAGAATTACTTTCGCATAAGCGGCAGCGCCAAATATTAAGTTGTCTTTCCTGTGGTCGTTGCGAAGAGGTTTGTCCAGTTGACAATGTAATAGGCAAAGAACCATACGATAATGTATTTACTGGGCCTACGGGAAGGGTGATGTTGCCTTTTATGGAATCGTTGGAGGAATACCGTCATATCGTGTTTGCGTGTACAATGTGTGGTCGCTGCGAGGAAGTATGTCCTATTATGTTGCCTATAAGGGATATGATTATGGCTTCCCGACGTGAATTCTTTGAAAAAGGACATATTGATTCCAGAATTGACGGAATGTTGACAAAGTACCGCAAATATGTGATGGATCGACACAAGATGAACAAGTCAAGCTGGATGAAACAGCAAGTGTTTTCAAGTCATCTATCGCACGAGATAAAGGACGCCCGCCAATTACCGCATTTTGAGAGCAAAACTTTCAATGAGCAATATATAGAGGAACATTCCAAATAAACCTCCTACCCTATTATGTTGAAACGGTTATTTTCATGTATCGACAACACTTCATTAGGGGGAGATGATACGAAAGAACGTATCGAAACATTGTGCCATTCATCGGTCTCAATGCAAGATACTTTAAAAGAAATCACCCATGTGGCGGCAGTATGTGTATACCCTATATTTGTTCGGCAGGCAGTTCAATTGTTGTCGGGTAGCGGCATTCATGTAGCTTCGGTGGCAGGTGCATTCCCGTCGGGACAATCTCCTATGAAGGTTAAATTAAGCGAAATCCAATATGCCTTAGATGAAGGCGCCGACGAGATCGACATGGTTCTTTCACGAGGAGTTTTCCTAGAAGGTGACTATGATAAAGTTAGAAATGAAGTGGCATCGGTGAAACAACTGTGCAAAGAGAAAACGTTGAAGGTTATATTGGAGACAGGCGAGCTCAAAACCCCGGAAAATATATATAAAGCCAGTATGTTGGCTATGGAGGGAGGCGCGGATTTTATAAAGACGTCGACCGGCAAGATATCTGTGGGAGCAACTCCGGAAGCCGCCAAAACCATGCTGCATGCGATAGCAGATTTTTCAAAAAATACGGGAAAAAAGGTGGGATTTAAGGCCGCTGGAGGTATTTCAGAGCCAGAAGAGGCCCTTGGATACATGAAAATGGCGGAAGAAATATTAGGAGAAGAATACACTACAAACCAAAAATTTAGAATAGGCGCCAGCCGACTTACCAATAAGGTCTTTCAGATTTTAACACTTTAACTATTCGTTAAATGATTTTTTTTTCGTTTATTTGCAATCTGGTTCCAAAAGGTTGAAATCCCAATGCATTTGATGTAATGAAGAAGAATGTCAAATGTTAAAATCGAAGGATACAGATAAGAAAAACAAGAATGAAACCATTACAAAAGAAACTTTCTCTTTACACTGCGCCTCAGGAAGCGCGCGCCAAAGGAGTCTATCCGTATTTCACTCCGATTTCGAGCGAGCAGAATACAGAAGTTATCATTGAAGGGAAAAAAGTGTTGATGCTTGGCTCCAATAGCTATTTGGGCCTTACCAACCATCCGAAAATCAAGGAAGCAGCTATTGCGGCTATTAAGAAATACGGTAGCGGCTGTGCGGGTTCCCCGTTTCTTAATGGAACGCTGGATATCCATATACAGTTGGAAAATGAATTGGCGGAGTTCATGCATAAAGACGGAGTGATGCTGTTTTCTGCTGGATTCCAGGCCAACGCTGGCACTATCCCCTGCATCACTGGACGCAATGATTATGTGTTGTTTGATGAACGCGACCATGCGTCTATCATTGAGGGAAAGCAGTTAACGTTTGCCACCACACTTAAATATCGTCACAATAATGTGGAAGACTTGGAGCGTGTGCTGCAGAAGTGTCCGATAGAAGCTTCTAAACTGGTGGTGACCGACGGTGTGTTCAGTATGGAAGGTGATGTTGCCAATCTTCCGGAGATAAAGCGGTTGTGCGATCAATATGATGCCACTTTAATGGTAGACGAGGCCCATGGGTTGGGAGTGTTCGGCTCGGAAGGCCGAGGTACGTGCGACCATTTTGGAATCCTTGAAGGGACAGAGATTGTTATGGGTACCTTCAGCAAGTCGCTGGCCTCGATAGGCGGCTTTGTGGCAACTGACAAGGAAACGCTTAATTACATGAAACATGCTGTGCGGCCCTATATATTTACCGCCAGCATATCCCCTGCCTCTACGGCTTCGGTGATAGCTGCACTGCACATTATGCGTTCGGAACCCGAGAGACAGACGGCTTTGTGGGATATTCAGCGTTACGCATTGAAGAGTTTCCAAGATCTTGGCTTTGAGATAGGCAATACGTCGACACCGATTATCCCGATATTTGTGCGCGACAATGATAAGACATTCGCCGTAACGCGTATGTTGTTGGACGAAGGGGTGTTTATCAGCCCAGTCATCTCCCCGGCTGTCCCTGCCGATGAAACACTGATACGTGTGGCTCTGATGGCAACGCATACCAAGGAGCAGATTGATTTCGGTGTGGATAAGATATACAAGTGCTTCAAGAAATTAAACATCCTTTAAGTTGTATGCGGAGACGTGTGACAGCGAAAAAGACAGTAATTATGGCAAACGAACTTATTGTAAAGGAAGTCTCCTCTCGTCGTGAGCTCAGGAAATTTATAAAATTCCCCAATCGTCTGTTCAAGAATGTCCCTACCTATATACCCCCATTGATGGGCGATGAGACAGGGCTGTTGACGGACAAGAACCCTTCGTGGGAACACTGCAAGCAGAGGTTCTTCCTTGCCTACAGAGACAACGAGGTGGTGGGTCGCGTGGCTGCCATTATCAACCTTACTGTCAACGAGAAATGGAACAAGAAGGCGGTCCGTTTCGGATGGATGGATTTCATCGAGGATTACGATGTGTTTACGGCGCTGCTTGACAAAGTGAAAGAGTTTGGCATCGCCAACGGGATGGAAACCATTGAGGGACCCATGGGATTCACCGATATGGACAAGGAGTGCTGGGCAATAGACAATTTCGATGCTCGTCAGAATCTGAGCACCCTCTACAACCCCAAATATTATATTGATTTCATAGAGCGTGCGGGGTTTGACATTGTGTGCCGTTGGCAGCAGAACATCGTGATGTCCGACAAGCCGGTGCCTGACAAGGTGGCGCGTATCAATGCGCTGATTCAGGAGAAATATGACGTGCATCTGCTCCAGGTGAAGCGTCGCAAGGATATCTATCCCTATGCCCGCAAGTTTTTCCTCACACTGAATGAGGCATTCAAGGATTTGTTTGACTTCGTGCCCCTCACGGACAAGGAAATCGATGTCTACATCAAGGAATATTTCCCCTTCATCAATCTTGATTTCGTCAACTTTGTGGTGGATAAGGATGACAACCTGGTGGCTTTTGGTCTCTGCATTCCCGATCTCAACAAGGCATACCAAAAGTGCAACGGTCATCTCTTCCCGTTCGGCTGGATTCATCTGCTGAGGGCGTTGCACAAATTCGACACCATCGACTTGCTGCTCAACGGGGTGCACCCGGACTGGCAAAAGCGTGGGGTACACAGTTTGTACTATTCCGAACTGAACAGGAACGCTATCAAGAACCACGTCCACACGGCATATTCCAATCCGCAGATTATCGGCAACGAGGCGGAGAAGCTGTGGCACACTACCTACAATACGGAGAAGTTGATGACTCGCGCCGTGTTTGCCAAGAAGATATAACGGTGCCAGCCGCACAACAGAACAAGCACCGCCTCCGGAATGCCCGAGGGTGGTGCTTGTCGTTTCTTTACTGTGTGCGCAGCGGAGGGTTAAACTTTGTAATAACTGCGCAATATGTTGACAAACATGTTGCCGGGGAGTATGTTGTGGAGCACTACGGAGAGGCGTTGTTCGAGGTTGGCCACCACATAGCGTAGCCGTGGTCGGCGGCACTCGATTATCTTCACCACTTTCTTGGCCAGTATTTCGGGGCGCAGGCCTCCGTTTTCCTCGTTTTCGATGATGTCGATGCTGCGGTGGAACGAGGCGCCGTAGGCCTCGCTTTCGGCTGTCGGAATGGAGTTTTTGCGGCTTGCCGTGAAGTTGGTGGCGAAGTCGCCGGGTTCGACCATGGATACTTGTATGCCGAAGCCCTTCACTTCGGCTGCCAGTGCTTCGCTGAAGCCCTCGATGGCGAATTTCGATGCGCTGTAGAAGCCCTGGTACGGGAGCCCCATGACGCCGCCGATGGAGCTGATGTTGACGATGCGTCCCTGACGTTGCCGGCGCATGACGGGAAGCACTTTCTGGCATACGTTGACGCATCCGCGGAAGTTGGTGCCCATCTGGACGCTTATTTCGTCGTCTGTGGCCATTTCCAGGGCTCCGCCGATGCCCATTCCGGCGTTGTTGACTACGGCGTCGATGCGGCCTTCTGCGGCTACAATCCGGTCGATGCCTGTGGCTACGGATTCGGGGTTGCGCACGTCCATTTGGAGGAAATGCACGGTGGGGTGCGACTGGGGGTTGCGGCTGGTGCCGTAGACGGTGTATCCTTTGGAGGCAAGGAGCTCGGCGGTGGCTTTGCCAAAGCCGGAGGAGGCGCCTGTGATTAAGATTACTTTGCTCATGTTGGTGTTGTTTTCGGGGTGCAAAGATAGGCATTATTTTGCAAATGCGAGGGGTTTTCGGTGTCTTTGTATGTTGCTTTTGCCCTCTCTCCTCCCCTCCTCGGCCTACTTTTCGCTCCTGTCCGGAAAAAAGATATACTCTTTCCATAGAAAAGATATACTCTTTTGCATGAAAAGATATACTCTTTTGCATGAAAAGATATACTCTTTTGTGGGAAAAGATATACTCTTTTTGGTGAAAAGATATACTCTTTTTTGCCGAAAGACATACTCTTTTGGAATCGGCTGATAGACAGGATGGGCGGGAACTTGACTTCCGGTGGGGGAACAGGCCCTGGGCGACCGGCTCATGGGCGGGCTCGGAAGGTGGAAAACCGATAATGCCCGTATATGGGAATAATTCACTATCTTTGCACTGCGTATAATGTTGTCGGAATGGCTCCAACGTCCAATAAGATAATTGATAATCTCGACCGGTTTATCAGGAAATACTACCAAAGCCGTCTCGTCAAAGGGCTGCTTCTGTCGGCCGCTTTGTTGCTGGCGCTGTTCCTGGCCGTCGTCGTGCTGGAGCATTTCGGCTATTTCAGCGTGCCGGTGCGGACGGCTCTGTTTTGGACCTATCTGCTGGCGACGGTCGTCGTCGTAAGCGTCTACGTCGTGGTTCCCTTGCTGAAGATGTACCGCCTGGGGAAGGTGATTGGCTATGAGGAAGCCGCCCGCATCGTGGGCTCCCACTTTCCGGAAATCAAGGACAAACTGCTCAACCTGCTGCAGTTGCAGCAATCCGCCGGCAAGGGCAACCCGTCGGGAGCCGCACTGCTCGAGGCAGCCATCGAGCAGAAGACAGCCCAGTTGAGCCCCATCCCCTTTGCAGGCGCGGTAGACCTGAAAGTCAACCGGAAATATATCAAATACACCGCCATCCCGCTGTTGGCAGTGCTGGCCCTGCTCCTCTTCTCCCCCTCTTTTATTGTAGAGCCCTCCAAGCGAATAGTGCATCATTCCACCTACTACGAACGTCCCCAGCCATTCGTCTTTGAGGTGCAGAACGCCCAGCTGCAGGCCGTCCAGCAGGAGGACTTCCTGCTCAAAGTGGCCGTAATAGGCGACGCAGTCCCCGACGAAGCATTCGTCAACATCGAAGGAAGGGTTTACAAGCTTCGCCAGCAGGACAAGACACACTATTCCTACGAATTCAAGAACCTGCAGCATACCACCAGGTTCACCCTGCAGGCCGCCAGCGTGGAGTCGCCGGAATACGAGCTCACGGTCTATCCCAAGCCCATCGTAGTCAATTTCCAGGCAGCCCTCTCCTACCCCGGCTATACGGGCAAACAACGTGAAGTGTTGTCCAACGTAGGCGACCTCACCGTACCGCAAGGCACAGTGATTACGTGGCAGTTTCAGACCAGGGACGTGGATTCGTTGTATTTTGTGCACGACAACACAGCCAAGCCGCTGGCCCCCAACGCCAACGGACGCCTGAGCCATTCGTTGCGCGCCGCCCGTTCGTTCGAGTACGGTTTTTACGTGCACAACAAGCAAGTGGGAGAAGAGGATGTGCTTAATTATTCCGTATCGGTTGTCAGCGATTGTGTCCCCATGATTCTGGCCATGGAGATGCGTGACTCTCTGACCCCCGACCAGGTGTTTTTCAAGGGGCGGATAAAGGATGATTATGGTTTCAGCAAGCTGGAATTCAAACTAGAGAAGACAAATGTCAGCGACACCTCGCAAAAGACCGTCGTTGCGGTGCCGATAGCCGTTACCAGCGAACCGAGCCAAGAGTTCTATTATTCAACCAACCTGAACGAGTTGACCATAGCTCCCGGCGATGTAGTAAAGTATTATTTCGAGGTTTGGGATAATGACGGAATCAATGGTCCCAAATCAGCAACGTCGCAGGTGTTCGAGATAAAAGTCCCCACCAGTGAAGAGTTGGACAATATCTTGGACAACAATTACGAGCAGATTGAGAACAAGGCAAATGCATCGATAGGCGATTTGCAGAAACTGCAGAAAGAAATAGACGAACTGATGCGTCGCTTGGTGGACAAAAAAGAGTTGAACTGGCAGGACAAAAAACAGTTGGAGCAGCTTCTGGAAAAGCAGAAAGCAGTGAAAGAGACGCTGCAGAAGATGCAGAATCAGATTCAGGAAAACAACCGTCTCGAGGAGAAATACCGCCAGCAGAGCGAGCAGATAATGGAGAAGCAGAAAGAGTTGGACAAGTTGTTCGACCAGGTGATGAACGATGAGATGAAAAACATGATGCAGGAGATAGAAAAACTGATGCAGGAGGTGGACAAGAATAAGGTGCAGGAGCAGCTCGAAGGGCTGAAAATCAAAAACGAAGACGTAGAACGTCAGTTAGACCAGAACATAGAGTTGATGATGCATCTGGAGATGGAGAAACGAGTTGAAGAAGTGGTGCGGAAGATAGACCAACTTGCAGAAAAGCAGCAGCAATTGTCTGACAAAACCAAGGATGCAAAGAGTAAGGATAAGGATGATTTGTTGAAGCAACAGGAACAGCTGTCGTCGGAATTTAACAAGCTGCAAAAGGATATAGAAAACATACAAAAGGACTATAAAGAATTAGATCCTTCTCAAGAGTTTAAGGTAGACAAATCGTTGGAGAACAAAATAAAGAGTGAGCAACAAGACGCTCAGAACAAACTGAATTCCGGCAAGAACAAAGATGCGTCACAGCAGCAGAAAAATGCGGCTGACGATATGCAGCAGTTGTCCGAGCAAATGGCAGAATCGCAGATGAATATGGAGCAGAACGAATTGGCGGAGGATGCCGAAATGGTGAGACGATTGCTCAAGAATGTTGTCCGTTTGTCCTTTAATCAAGAGGCATTGATAGGGACATTGAATACTGTTTATATTCAAGACCCCAAGTACCAGCATATTATTAAAGAGCAGAACGAAATCAAGGATGATTTCAAGAATGTAGAGGATTCCCTTCGCTCCATGGCCCGAAGGCAGATTACCATAGCGTCAATGATTAATAAAGAGTTGGCCAACATAAACAATAATTTGTCCAAATCATTGTCGGGACTGTTACAGTTCAATCAAACATTCTATGGGAATTCACGCAACACCCAATCAGCCAAATCGATGCAATATGCAATGACCTCTCTCAACAACTTGGCTCTAATGATGGCCGAGTCGCTCGACCAGATGCAAAACCAAATGCGTCAGAATCAACAGCAAAAGAAGTCAGGCAGTTGTAAGAAACAAGGTATGAAAATGAAATCCGGCAGCTGCAACAAGCCCGGCAAAGGTAAGCCGTCTCCAAAATCGATGAAGCAGATGCAGGATGAGTTGAATAAGCAATTGGATGCTCTTAAGAAGCAATTGGACAAACAAGGCAATAAGCCGGGAAGTAGAACGAAGATTGGTGAGAAAAATTCAATGAGTGAGGAATTTGCACGAATGGCGGCGCAGCAGGAGCAGATACGCCGTATGATGCAGGAATATGGGCAAGAGGTAAAGCAACAGAATGGTAGAAACAGCAAGATGGCAAGGGAAATTGACGAGATGATTAAGCAAATGGAGCAGACGGAAACAGATCTTGTCAATAAGACGATAACACAGCAGACAATTCGTCGTCAACAACAAATCATGACTCGCTTGCTTGAACACGAGAAGGCCGAAATGCAGCGTGAAAAAGAGCAACGTAGGGAAAGCAAGGAAGGCAAGGACCATTATCAGCCATCGCCTGGTGATATGGAACGGTTTAACAAAATGCAGGAAAAGAATTTAGAAATGTTTCGTAATGTGCCTCCTGCACTGGCGCCGTTCTATAAAAGCAAAGTGAATGATTATTTTTATAAGTTTTAAGCAAAAAATACGAAAAAATAGTGTACTTTTGTAATAGAAGAGTATTCTGCAAATGACAATGGAAAGATTTGTAATACAGTCTAGTATCAAAGAAATCGCAAAGGTGGAGAAGTATATAAGTGATCTTTGCGATGAGAAGAATGCGTTCAATTATTTTGCAACGATTTCGGTAGCGGTGATGCAGGCGGTAGAGAATGCGATAACGCATGGCAACAAGTCAGATGTGGAGAAGATTGTCATCATTGAGAGTGGAGATTACTGTGGCGGTATATACTTTGAAATTGAGGATCAGGGAGAAGGATTTGATGTTGCGCAATACGGAGACCTTTCGATAGAAGGGACCAAAGGGGATGGTATATTTATGATGAGAATGCTGTCCGATAGATTGGAATACAGCAATGGAGGACGTAAAGTGCGGATGGAGTTTGCCATTAGAGGTATCGATGCCACCCAGGCGGTAGAACGCGCAAATACATTGCAAAAATATTTTATGACAAAACAGGTTGAGGCCTAAGTCATATTAGATGTACACAGACGGCGAACAACATATATGTTGGTCGCCGTTTATTTAATATATGTTAACATGCAACCGACAATTAGACTTATCTTTTCAGCAGTTGGTCTTGCTTTAAGTGTAGCAGTTCTGGCTTTGCTGATTATTATGGAAGAACCCAACATAAGGGTGCTGATTATGCTTTTGGCTTTGGGGATGGCTTCTCAGGGAATGACGTTGCTTGATCAAGTAGGGGAGAAGCAAGAGAAAAAGGACGAACAGGAAAATTAGAATGCGAAAATTTTCTCCGCACGGGTTGTCATAACCTCATTAGTGGGCTAAAACCAAATGTCCTGTGCGGTGATTTGTAAAAATCCGATTAATTTTGAGGAATGATATAGGTAATTATACATGAATTAAGTGAAACACAGCGTGTTAGTATGTGTTTTGGTATAACAAAAGTAATCACGTAAAAACATTTTATTGGTTAGAAGTAGCAATGAGTGTACATTTTTCAGTAGACGGTATTAAATTTGTGCTTGGAGAAAAGCTCCAGGTGAAGAAATGGGTGAATGAGGTGGTGAGAAGAGCAGGAAAAGCGGTTGGGGAGATTAATTATCGTTTTTGTAGTGATGACGATATCTTGGGTGTAAATATATCATATCTGAATCATGATACCTATACGGATATCATTACGTTTGATTATGTAGAAGGCGATGTGGTGTCGGGTGATATTCTGATAAGCATAGACCGTGTTAGAGATAATGCCCAGAAGTATGCTGTCACGTTTGAACAAGAATTGCATCGGGTGATGATTCACGGTGTGCTTCATCTCTTGGGCAATGGGGACAAGTCTGAAAAGGAAGCCGCCAAGATGCGGCAACTGGAAAACGCTGCATTAAAGATATGGGATGAAATAAAGTGAGGATTATCTTGGCGTGATGCTGTTTCACGTGAAACAAAAGATGTAAAAATGTGAGATTGTATATACTAACTTGGATTTATTATGGTTTGGGAGGCGTTTGATATAATAGTAGTGGGTGGAGGGCATGCTGGTGCGGAAGCTTCGGTGGCGGCAGCTCGTTTAGGAGCGAAGACCCTATTGGTGACGCAGTCGTTGGATAATATCTGCCAGATGTCCTGCAATCCTGCTATGGGTGGTGTTGCCAAAGGTCAAATCATCCGGGAAGTCGATGCGTTGGGTGGAATGTCGGGAATAGTTACGGATGCCTCCATGATTCAATTTCGAATGCTCAACCGCTCAAAGGGGCCTGCTATGTGGAGTCCCCGGGCGCAGTGCGATAAAATGCAGTTTTCCTTGAATTGGCGCCATGTGTTGGAAAATACTCCAGGTCTCTCATTGTGGCAAGATGAAGTGGTGGGTGTGTTGACGAGAGGCGACGTAGTGAGAGGGGTGATGACTAAGATGGGAATAGAGATCCCCGCGCAAGCGGTGGTGCTGACCAACGGGACATTCCTTAACGGTCGACTTTATACAGGTGAGTATTCTTGTGAGGGTGGTAGGATAGGGGAGAGCCCAGCCGTTGGGTTGTCGGATCAGTTGCGTGAAATGGGTTTTCAGGTGGATAGGTTAAAGACAGGAACGCCGGTGCGTGTTGATGGGAGAACAATCGATTTCGACAGATTGGACGAGCAAAAGGGCGATGAGCATCCTCAGAAGTTTTCTTTTTCAGATACGCTGCCGCTGCAAAAGCAAAAATCTTGTTATCTGGCATATACGAATGTTCATACGCACGATATTCTTCGTACGGGATTTGCTCAGTCACCATTGTTTTCTGGGCGAATTCAAGGGCGTGGGCCAAGGTATTGTCCCTCCATCGAGGATAAAATTGAGCGGTTTGCAGGTAAAGACCGTCATCAGCTTTTTGTAGAGCCCGAAGGATGGCGCACCAATTCTTATTACATTAATGGTTTTTCTTCGTCGCTTCCTTTGCAGGTTCAATGCGAAGCGCTACACTCCATCACGGGCTTTGAAAACGCACGAATCCTTAAGCCGGGGTATGCTGTCGAATATGACTACTTTCCTCCAACGCAGCTAAACTATACGCTTGAAACCAAGCGTGTAGAGAATCTTTATTTTGCTGGACAGATCAATGGAACTACCGGCTATGAGGAGGCCGCCTGCCAGGGATTAATGGCAGGAGTGAATGCCGCATTGAAGATCCAGGGTAAGCCAGCGTTGGTGTTGGATAGAACGCAGGCATACATCGGGGTGTTGATAGACGATTTGGTGACCAAAGGTGTAGATGAACCATACCGCATGTTTACCTCGAGGGCGGAATACCGTATTTTATTGCGCCAAGATAATGCCGACGTACGCCTTACGCCTATAGGGCACGCTATAGGATTTGCATCCGACGAAAGGATGCAACGTGTGGAGTCAAAGATTCAACATACAGAGCTCCTGTCGCAGTTTGTTCGGGAGTGTTCCCTTCTTCCTTCAGAGGTCAACGAAATGTTGTCCGACAAACAATCGCCGCTAATTCAGCAAAAGGTCAAGTTGTTGAACGTTTTGTTGCGTCCGGAAATATCAATGGATGATTTATGTCGCGTATCCGCAGAGTTGAGGAGTGCCACGGAATCTGTTCCTGTGGAGATTAGGGAGGATGTGATTAGTGCTGCGGAGATAGCCCTGAAATATGAGCGCTATATCGAGAAAGAACAGGATGTGGCGGCCAGGATACTGAAGTTTGAGAATGTGTGCCTTCCGGTGGAGACTGATTATTTCTCACTCCACGCATTGTCGTATGAGGCCCGCGAGAAGTTATCAAAGATGAAGCCCAAAACTATTGGACAGGCCTCAAGAATTAGTGGTGTTTCCCCCGCCGATATCTCGGCTTTGCTGATTTATTTGCAGAGATACCAAGGGTAGTTTTTTTGATCAAATTCGTGTTTCTCGTGAAACATTTGTCGCAAATAGCATGTTCTATGATATTTACGACAAATGTTAGTGCTATTGTACCATTCCAGGGAATATTTGCCAATACTAAATGGTGTGGATGTAGCTGGCTGCGTCGGGACCAAGGTTGAACAATAAGTCCAAGATGCTGAGATTTGGATAGAATGGAAGTTTGGAATCGAATACTTGGCTATAGGAAGGGAATGAGAGTGCCGTATATGGACTTTTGGGCGAGAATGAATCGCGGTAATCCGTTACATCCATGCTTTGATAAGGCGTAAAGTCTTTGGAATATGATATCTGAGTGTTAATATTTAGCCGTCGTAGGAAGAATTTCAGCAACAGGTCGTTCAACTCAATAAGTCGAGCATGTTCGGCGTGGAGTATTTTGTTGAGGTAGTCTTTGTAGTACAGGAAGTACGGTGACGAGTTATAGGCGGATTCTATGGCTCTCCAATGCTTGATGTTCCAGGGCTCTGCATAGCTGATGCCGATATCTTTTGTCATGGTGTGGTTTCCGTTCGTATGTACTACGGGAACAATGAGTGGAAGTTTGGCATTAGCCGACAGTATGACGGTTCGATTGCGGTAGGTTTGTTTGGGGAATGTTTCGAATTGTTCTACGACAATAGCATCATATTTTGCTATCTCGGCAAAATATGCAATAGGAGGACAATATAAAGACGGAAAGAGAGTCAGAGCGTTCAACGCGATATGCTTATATGTGAAATTCAAATGTTTAAAATCAAAGGCCTATCGTCCATACACTACGGACATTAATACATCATTTTCAAAGAAGAAATCGATATTGCCTTCGTTAAACGAAATCCTACGCTCACCCCAGTCTTCGTTCTCAATGTCTTGCGCGCAATAGTTGTTTTTGATGAGCAGCTTGACCAGGTCTTTTTCTCCCAAATCGAATATATGTTCGCCAAACAAAGTGGCTTCGTCGCATGAAATGTCGATGCATTGCAAGGTAGGCGTAGGCCCTTCAAAAAATAGGGTGACGCCGTCATCGTTGTAGTGGAGCACCGTGGTGATTTCGTCGATAGCGTTGTCAATGCTCTCTACTTCTGTGGCTTCGCCGAGAATCGAAACGACATCCTCTATGGGCATATCAAATTGTATGTCCCCAAGGCCTTTTTTGATTTCAATGTTCAGTTTCATAATCAATCTGGTGTTTTGGTGGGTTTAATGGGTGGTAATTGGAATGACAAAAGTACGAAAATATTTTGAATTGTGCAAATGAAAATGATGCAATACAGCTGAATTATCGTGGAATGCTCAATTTATATACATTTATATAGTGCTGTTAAATAGAATTCTATGGCTCAAAAGAATATTATTTGTTGAATTATTTTGTGTATAATCAAAAAATATGTACTTTTGCAAATCTTTTTGAGCCATAGAGACGCATGTCAAAAGGGCAAAAGAGATGACTCAGTAGCTCAGCAGGTAGAGCACATCCCTTTTAAGGATGGGGTCCTGGGTTCGAGCCCCAGCTGGGTCACGCAAGCCGGAGTCTTCCGGCTTTTTTAGTATCTGGACATTTCCTTGAATCACAATAACAAGGCGTGTTCCGCGTTATATGTTTCAAATGTAATATGGATGCGGCTTAAACAATTGCATATCAGATATTCCGCCTTGTTAGGTATCGTGTTGCTGTTTGTATGCTTTCAACAGGCGGTGGCACAGCAGAATACCGAGCAGATGGCCTCGTATTATTATCAAAGCAAAGAGTACGATAAGGCCATAGAATTGTATAAACCGCTATATCAGCGTACTCAGAATAAGTTTTACTATCAGGTTCTGTATGAGTCGTATCTGGCGTTGGAGCAATACAAAGAGGCCGAGCGTCTGGTGGAGAAGCGCATCCGGCTCGATGGGCGTGATTTGACACTTTATGTCGACCTTGGGAATCTTTATCAGAAGAAAGAGGAGCGCAAAAAGGCAGAGAAGCCGTTCGATGATGCTATCGGTCGTATAGGATATGATGCGAAGCAGTTGTCGGATTTGGCATTAGCGTTTCAGAATGTGGGGCGTAGCGATTATGCCATCAAGGCCTACAAGACCGCTCGCCAGAAAATGAATGCCCCATATACGTATGTGATGGAGCTGGCTGCGCTATATGAGCATCAGGGCGACTACGAATCCATGATGCAGGAATATTTCAACCTGCTTGACCATATACCTAATTATTTGAACAACGTCCAGATATCGCTCCAACGTTCTTTGCATGAGACTTCAAATCCGCAGTTGGCCGAAGGGTTGCGTCGAGCGCTGGTGGCCCGTATCCAGCGGCAGCCCAACAACAGGACATATCTTGAGATGATGATATGGTTTTCGTTGCAAAACAACGATTTCCAGTTTGCTTGGACCCAGGCAAAGGCGGTGGATGCGCGTTTTCCAGGCCAGGGTGAAGAGCAGGTGTTCAGGGTGGCTCAGATAGCCCACAATAATGGCGACTATACCACCGCTCTTGAGTGTTATGGGTATCTTGTGAAAAAAGGCCCCGAGGGCTCGTTCTACTTTGACAGTAGGGTAGGGGAGCTGAAGGTCAAATTTGACCGCCTGAACAAGGCGTATGGGCTATCAAAGCAGGATTTGTCGACCTTGCGCAAAGAATATGAGAATGCGTTTGCCGAATTGGGGAAAACCGTCCAGACAATCCCGTTGATGCGTAATTACGCTTATCTGTTGGCTTATTGTGCCAATGATGTGCAGACGGCGGCCGATGTGCTCTACGATATCGTAGAAATGCCCAAAGTGCCTCGCAATGCGTTGAACGAGGTGAAGTTGGAGTTGGGCGACCTTCTTCTGTTTGCCGGTTCGATATGGGATGCGTCGCTATTGTATTCTCAGGTGGAAAAGGCAAACAAAGACGATGTCATAGGAGCGATGGCTAAATTCAAAAACGCCAAACTGTCGTATTATAATAATGATTTCCAGTGGGCAAAATCGCAGCTGGACGTTTTGAGGGCCTCTACTTCCAAGCTGATTGCCAACGATGCTATGGAATTGTCTCTGTTGATTAGCGACAATATGGAGGTGGACAGCACATACGATTTGCTGGAGATGTATGCGGCAGCCGATTTGATGCTGTATCGCAATCAGTTGGATTCCGCCTGGGACGGCTTCGACGCGGTAACCAAAAGGGCGATGTCTCACCCGCTGTTTGATGAGGTGTTGATGCAGAAAGCCAAGATACGGATGAAGCAGGGACGATATTCCGATGCTGATTCGCTCCTGCAGAAGCTGGTGGATTTCTATCCGACTGATATTCTGGCCGACGATGCACTTTTTATGTTGGCAGAACTTAATGAGAACAAGCTCAATAACAAAGAACGTGCGCGTGGCTGCTACGAGAAGTTGATTCTGGATTATCCTGCCAGCTTGTATGTTGAGCAAGCTCGCAAACGCTACAACGAGCTGAAAAAGTAGTAATTACTCTTGGCTTTTCTCCGGTGCGGATGTGCCGCACAACAGGCAATAGAACAGGCAGACAAAAAGAATCCCCATCTGTCGTTCCATAAGTGACTCAAAAAGTGAGCAAAACGCCACGGATGAGATGAACGCTACCACATAGTGTTTCCCGTTTGTTTTTCTGCAAAGAGGCAGAATGAGCAGGGTCAGCAGAATCGCCAACCCCGGTATTCCTGTGGCCAGAAGTGTGTCGAGATATTGATTGTGAGGATTAAACTGCCCCTGCAGTATCTCTTCATCTTGCGTATTTTTTCTGTATCGTATATTCATTTCGTCGATGCGGTCACCCACACCAACGCCGAATGGCATATTGTCCCCAATGGTTTGCAGGGCTGTCCGCGTGATGATAAATCTAGCATCTTCCCTATTGCCTGACAATATAGCACTTATGGTATTGCTGAGTCGGTGGGAGGTCTCAGGTTGAGCCAGATATACCCCTATGGCTCCTGCGGATATTGTGGCTATCAATATGATACCTAGAACAAAGCGTTTCTGGATAATGATTAAGTCAACCAGCATAGCGAAGGCAAGGAAGATGATTCCCAACACTCCGGTTCGAGATTGTGTAAGGATGATGTAAGTTACTAATATAAGTATGGTTACTATGATAGCTGCCGTCTTGTATCGGGGCATCTTGCTGGCATGATTGCGCAGTTCCAGGTAGAGCAGAGGGAGTACAAACAGCACGTAAAGAGATAGGTATGTGTGGTGTAATGGGTCAAAGTACATGTCAAGCGGGAAATATCCACACTCAATGTAGCAGATGGTAGCTCGAAAAAGATAGTATAGAAATCTTGCAATCAACGCGATAGTAAAAATCCCAATAGCCCATTTTTTATGCTCGTGTTTGAGGTAGCGGAGGTCGGAGAGCAGGAAGATAACGGGTAAAATAATAAAAGACAGCTTCTTTATAATATTATCCCATCCCTCGGTCGAGTTGCTGGTGTATAGCATACTGACAACATAGATGACAAAGAATGAAATCATTAGCAATAACTGAACTCTGTCGGCTTTGCCAAGTGTCGTATTGCCGATGTGCCGTGTGCAAATCATTTTTATTATGGTATTTAGCACCAATAAGGCCAGTATCTTGATGGCCAAATTCCAGGATAAGGGAATGGCGGCGGCTATCGCCAACAGCAGAAGGTATTCCGACAATTCCAACGGCTTGAGCCCGGAGAAATGTTTTTTGATGCAAATAGGTAGTTCCATGAGGATTATGATATTCTACGCCTTCTTGGCGGGTCGCCAAATAAGAGCTATCAGATTTGCAAAAGTACGAAAAAGTAGAGAGATGGCAACAAAAGTTGTTTTTTTAGTATCTTTGCATTCTGGTAAGAGTTGGGACTTCATTCCCATACGTCGCATGTATTAATTTGATAACCAATACGACTGCATAAATATGGACACAGTAAGAGCCAAGAAATATCTGGGACAGCATTTTCTGAACGATGAGGGTGTTGCCGAGCGTATCGCAGGTAGCATCTCGGGCGATATACATAATCTGCTCGAGGTGGGGCCAGGTATGGGAGTGCTCACAAAGTACTTGGTATCAAATCCTAATATCAATTTCTGGGCGGTGGAGCTCGATCTTGAGAGTGTGGCATATCTCCGTCGGCACTATCCTGATTTGCAACTTGTTGATGGCGATTTTTTGAAAATGGATTTGCGCACGTTGTTCCAGGATTCTTTTGCCATAATTGGGAACTTTCCCTACAACATCTCTTCGCAGATATTGTTCAGGGTATATGAGCAACGCGACCGTGTGACCGAGGTCGTCGGGATGTTCCAGAAAGAGGTGGCCGAGCGCGTTGCCGCCCAACCCGGTAGTAAGGTTTATGGCATTTTGAGCGTCTTGCTATCAGCGTTCTACGATATAGAATATCTCTTCACGGTCAACGAAAATCTTTTCACCCCGCCACCTAAAGTCAAATCGGCGGTCATCCGATTGCGTCGCAATAGTGTAAAATCCTTGGAATGTGACGAGAAACTTTTTACGCAGGTGGTCAAGACGAGCTTCAACCAGCGTCGTAAGACGATGCGCAACGCATTGAAACCTATGGGTATTGAGCTTGGTGCTGTCCCTGACGCACTCTTGGGCAAGCGCGCCGAGCAGCTTTCAGTAGCCGATTTTGTGCTGATAACAAAGATGTTGTCCGATTCTTCCGTCCATTAGTGTTGCCGTATGCGGGGCCGATATATTCATAGTTGTTAGAAATCTTAAAAAATGGCAGTACTTGTGCGCCTCATAATTTAACATTTTCCAACTCTGATGTAACTCTAACCTAACTCTAACTTAAGTCTAACATAGGTCTAATGTGGCACAAAAGTGGATTTGAACGGCGTTTTTATAAATCCATTATATGTTGAAATCAAGTAATTACAGAGATGGTAGGGGCGCGGTAATGATGAAATAGTAAATGTTAAATTTTAACAGTTGTCTTAAAGATGTTTGGCGAAGTATGAATTTTCTGTCGCAATAAAACTTCTGTATTATGGCAAAACAACACATTCTTACGCTCTTGGCTGTCATCATGTGCAGTATCGCACAGGCGCAGACCTTTTCAATTGGTGGCACTTTGCGCGACGCTAAAAGTGGCGATCCGATTGCTTTTACCAACTGTGTGCTGCTGCGTGGCGACAGCACTTTTGCCTATGGAACGACCACGAACGACCGTGGGGCGCTGCGGTTTGAATCGGTGGATACGGGCATCTATCTGTTGCGCATTTCTGCCATCGGCTATGAAACTTACTGGCGTCAAATCGGCGTTTCTCAGGATACGGCGCTTGGCATCATCGACCTTTTCCAAAGCAGCACTACGCTGCAAGCTGTGAATATCACCGCCAGCCGTCCGCTATATTCTGCCGATGGAGAAAAGACGTTCTACCATGTGGAGGACGACCCGAGTGTGCAGACGGGCACCATGAGCGATGCGTTGCAGAATGCACCTGGCGTAGAGGTGGATGCCGAGGGCAACATCACTCTGCGCGGCAGTAGCGATGTGACTATCTGGATCAACGACAAACCGTCGAATCTCGACGGCGAGGCCTTGAAACAATACATCAAAGCCCTGCCTGCCAGCAGCGTGAAACGTATTGAGGTGATAAACAATCCTTCGGCACGCTATGGAACTACGGGGGCCATCATCAATATCATTACCGACAAAAATGTAATGCTTAACCACTTGGTAAGTGTTGGGTTCAATGCTGCCACATCACCCTATTTCCAGCCGTGGGCGAGCTATGTGTGGGCCAACGAGAAGGTGAGTGTGACCGCGTGGCTCAACGGCACTTTTGCGGTCAACAAGATCAAGATGACCGACGAGGAGCGGCTCTACGAGAGTGACGGGCGCCTTTCGACGGACCTTTCCTTCAAACTCAAGGAGGGGCATCGGATCAGCCAAGGGGTTGCAGGAGTGCACCTAACGTGGAGCATTGATAGCGTGACGAATCTCACCGTGTGGGGTGGGGGATACCCTGCGGATAACATCATTACTGACGAAATTGATGTTTCCCGGTGGGAATATATCTATAGTGCTGGCGACTACAGTTATCATTACAACGTTAATGTGGAGAATCGCCTTACGGGCGCATTTGGCGGTTTGTGGATTCAACGTCAGCTGGATACGTTGGGACAGAAGATTAGTTTCAGCGTCAACAGCAACTACAACACCCAACGTCAGGTGCAGGATCGCGAGCGCATCTACACCATCCAGCATTGGCAGGATGTCCACCACTTCAAGGACAATAATTATCTCAATTGGTGGACGAATTTTGACCTCGATTACACCAAACCCTACAGCAGCACCGGTCAGATAGAGGCAGGTATGGGTGCTGTGTTGGGGCGTGACCCCGAGAGTACCTTGTGGGATACGCTCAACTATGCCACAGGACTGCAAATGCGTGATGCCATGCGGACGTTTAGCGTCCGCACTATTGACAACGAGTTGAATGCATACCTTACTGTGCAGCAAAAGATACAGCGGCTTACCCTCAAGGGTGGCGCCCGCGTCTACCGCAAATGGAAACAGACCTACTATGATGATTTGCCGGAGGAGACCACGCAGTATGATGTGGACAAATCCCTTTGGGATGTTATCCCTTCATTCCATGCCAGTTATTCTACCGAAAAAGGTCACAACTTCACTCTTTCATACACTCGCCGATTCAGCACTCCCGGGGCCAAACTATGGAGCACGTACACGATGTTGCATGAAGAAGACTTTGAGAGGGGCAACCCTGACCTTCGTTCCAGCCACACGCATAACCTCGAGGGTGGCTGGGCGATGTACAAAGGTTGGGGCAGCGTGGGGTTGACGGGCTATCTTCGCGCCAATACCGACGAGTTGCAGCAGCTGAGTGATGTGGCATATCATCCTTATTATGGGCGTGTTGTCAATTTCACCCAATGGGCAAATGTGGGCACCAGTCGTACTGTGGGAGCTGAAACCCGCCTCACGTGAAGGCCGAAACCATTCATGAATGTGCGCCTATACGCCAATCTATATGATTACTACTACAACACGGAATTCCGTCCGAATCAGCGGGATGAGAGGCATCTGCTCACCTTCAGCGGGAGGTGCAACGTGTGGGCAAAGCTGTGGGATATGCTTCAGGTTTATGCCAACGCCCGTTATACGACTGCCACGCTGTCGCTTATGAGTGAAAGCAAGCCCAGTTTAGACCTTGACCTTGGCGTGAGTGCCGATTTGCTCAAAAACCGTCTGTCGCTCTTCCTTAACGTGAACGATGTGTTTGGGACGGTGCAGTTCGGCAAAAAGTCATATAACCCATATTATCAGCAAAACAACCGTTACACCTACAACTCGCGTTGCGCCGTCCTCGGCCTCACCTGGCGTATCGGCAAGATGGAACTGCAAAGCCGGGCGCGCGAAGGCGTCAGCGAACCAACCATGTAGTCGATAAAATCCTAAAATCAATGTAGATAGACGGAACTTTGGGACAGTTGGGACAGTTAGTTTTTGTGTCTGCAACATGCTGAAAATATTCTTTATATCTAAAATTTATATTTAATATAAATATATAGATATAAAATTTACTTTTGACTTTTGTATAGTCCAATTTTGAACTGTCCCAACTGTCCTAATTGTCCCACGAGATTTTTTTCTCGCAAACATTCGTAGACCGCAACGGCGGTGTTGTATCTTTGCATCATCGTTTGTTGCGGGCGAGAATAACAGAAACGATTGGTGCACAGCGTTGAGAGATGGTTTTTAGGGCAACGGTATCTTCCTACGGCGACTGCCAACGCCCGGAAAGTTTCTAAGTCTAACCTAACTCTAACCTAAGTCTGACTTAAGTCTAACTTTTGTCTGTCTTTTGGAGAAATTGGCCGAAATGAATGTAAATGCATGAAGGAATGGATGATGGCGTTATGAATGGGGGACACAATGTTTTTGGATAGTCGACGTTAATGTAACATAAAGCAAATAACGGGTGTAAAAGTGGCTTAAAAAGCCCATCCATATAAATATAATAAATTAATAGCATGACAGTTATAGATTATATTGTATTGTCGTTGGCTGTGGGTATCGACGCTATGACGGCTATGCGTACCTGCGCCGAGCAGTCGGCGGTGCGTCCCGTCAAGGGGTTGCTGGTCTCTTTGTGCATGGGGATGGTATATGTGGTTATGATGAGCTTTGGCGTTTTGATTGCCAATAGATTACGTTTTGATTTGCCGGAAGTGGACAGCATGATATGTCTGGGGTTCATTGTGTTGGTGGCAGTCAAGATGCTTCTTGGTATGAAGAAAGGGATGGGTGCTTACGACATTGGCCGTATCGGTACCGCTATTTTGGTAGCCATTGCGCTTGGAATCAATGTGCTATTAATAGGATTGGGTACCGGTTTCGTAGGGCTCATATCGGTCGATTTTTGGAAATACGCCGTTCCCATGCTGATACTGGTGTCGTTTGCCGCCATGTGGGGTATCATGTTGGGACGCAGGAATGTGGAGGTGCGTCATCGTCGCTGGAAGGTTATTGCCGTCATTTGCTTGTTAGTTGTCGCCGTGAGGGTGGTGATATAGCCGGCAGAACTTGGCAGTAGGCAATAATAGCCCGTGGCTTACGTTATAGAAAATTATGGATTTGCCGTCGAAGATATTGGAGCAAGCTGTAAATGAGCTTTCATCGTTGCCAGGCGTTGGCAAACGCTCGGCGTTGCGCTTCGCCCTTCATTTGCTGCAATCGACGGAAAGTGAGGTGGAGGATTTCACGTCGTCAATTGCGCGACTGAAGAGTGATATACACTATTGCTCACGTTGCCACTGTATTAGCGACACACCTGTGTGTCCCATCTGTGCTAATCCGAAACGGCAGCAGAACATCCTGTGTGTGGTGGAAAATATTCAGGATGTGATGGCTATAGAGAACACCCAGCAATATCGGGGCATCTATCATGTGTTGGGTGGCGTGATATCGCCTATAGATGGCGTAGGAATCAACGATTTGAATATATCTTCGCTGTTAGATCGGCTCAAGAAGGAGGAAATATCGGAAGTGATACTGGCTCTGCCTACAACGATGGAGGGGGATACTACTAACTTCTATATAAGCAAGCAGTTGCAGGCATTTCCGCAGATATTGGTAACGACCATAGCCCGAGGCATCGCCATTGGAGACAACTTGGAGTATGCCGACGAAATCACGCTGGGGCGTTCGATAACTAACAGAGTACCATTTAATTCAATAAGAGGATGATGAACAAGATTTTTTATTATGTGGTCGCGATGGCGTTGTCGTTGTGTGCGTGTGCCCAACCGCGCTATACGCAGGATGAGCTGGACTTGCGGAAGGACATTGGAGAGATGCTGATTGTCGGCTTTCGCGGCACAGAATTGCAGAAAGAGAGCCATATAGTGCGTGATATTCAAGAATATGGAGTAGGAGGGGTGATTCTGTTTGAATATGATGTCCCTTCTCAATCGCGTCCGCGTAACATATCGTCGCCCAAGCGATTGCAGAAACTGTGTGCAGATTTGCAGGAGCTTGCTCCCGAGTTACTTTTTATCTCTATTGATCAGGAGGGAGGCCGTGTTAATCGACTGAAGAGCGACTATGGATTTCCTTCGTTTGCTTCGGCATTCAAGACAGCCCGCGATGGCGATGATAGTGTGCGATATTATGCCAGGAAGACGGCACGGACGCTTCATTCTATGGGTATTAACCTGAATTTTGCCCCATGTGTCGACGTCAACGTCAACCCCAAATGTCCCATTATCGGCAAGCTGGAGCGCAGTTTTTCGGGTGCTTCAAATCGTGTGGCCGAATGTGCCCAGATTTGGATTGACGAGCAACGGACAGAAGGAGTTATTTCCTGTTTGAAGCATTTTCCCGGTCACGGCAGTTCCAAATCGGACACCCATCAAGGTTTTGCCGATGTGACCGAAACTTGGCAGCCGCAGGAGATGGAACCCTACAAGATGCTGATTTCAAAATACAAGTGGCAGAAGTGCCCTCCCTATATGATTATGACTACGCATGTGTTTAATGCCCGTTTCGATAGTGTGTGGCCGGCCACTCTGTCGTCAAGAACCCTCACGGGGCTGTTGCGCGACAGCATGCATTACGAGGGGTTGATTGTGACCGACGATTTGGCGATGGGAGCTATGGTCAGCCGGTTTTCCTACGAAAAGATTCTCGAACAAGCCATCAATGCTGGAGCCAACATGCTCTGTCTATCCAACAATGGTGCGGAATACGACCCCGATTTGGTGCCCACGACGGTGGATGCCATTTTTCGCCTGGTGAAGAAGGGGAGGATTAAAGCGGAAACCATCAAAATGTCGGCCGATAGAATCAGGGAGATGAAACGGCAGTTGACCGAAGGATTATAGTGCAAACAATAAACAATTTACATGAAGAAATATATCACAGAGTTTACTGTCGTCAAGAGGCAGGAATACGGTAGCCAGTATTTTTCGCTGACGCTGCAACATCCTGATTCTATGCCAGAGATTATGCCAGGTCAGTTTGTGGAGGTGGAGGTGAAGGGCTGTCGCGAGGTGATGTTGCGCAGACCTATATCCATTCATGATGTTGACTTCGAACACAACACTCTCACCTTGCTTATCCAAATTGTGGGAAAAGGAACTCGCCAACTGTCTACTTTGAAGGTTGGTGGCACATTGAACCTTGTCTATCCCCTGGGCCATGGTTTTACGGTGGAGGGCGGTCGTGTTCTTCTGGTGGGTGGTGGTGCCGGCATAGCGCCGTTACTATTCTTGGCCAAGCAGTTTTCCGCCAAAGGCGTGAGCCCGACAATCATTTTGGGTGGCCGCACGGCAGACCTTGTTCCCGTGCGCACGCCCTTTGAGTCATACGGAGACCTTTGCATAGCCACTGACGACGGCAGTTTAGGCGAAAAGGGTATGGTGACGCAGCATAGCAAGTTCGGTTTGAAATACGACAGAATATATACCTGTGGCCCCACCCCGATGATGAAGGCCGTAGCTCGTCACGCGTTGGCAAACGGCATAGAATGTGAGGTTTCGCTTGAAAATATGATGGCTTGTGGAGTAGGTGCCTGTCTTTGCTGTGTTTGCGACACCGACGAAGGTCACAAGTGCGTCTGCAAGGAAGGTCCCGTGTTCAACGCGAGACAACTGGTCAAATGGATGGAGAGTTAAAGAATCACAAAAACATAAGAACAATATGTTAGAGGTCAAGATACATGATTTGAAGTTGAAGAATCCGGTGATGACTGCATCGGGTACGTTTGGTTATGGTGAAGAGTTTGCCGATTTTGTCGACCTGAATCGTCTGGGCGGCATTGTGGTGAAAGGCACCACCGGAGAGTGTAGGCAGGGCAATCCATACCCGCGTATGGCAGAGACACCATCGGGGATGCTCAATGCCGTAGGTTTGCAAAATGTGGGTGTGGATGCTTTTTGTGAGCACGTCTATGATAGAATCAAGGATATAGATACCAATATTATTGTCAATGTGTCCGGTTCCTCCATTGAGGAATACTGCGAAGTGGCAGAGAAGATTAACGCATTGGAGCATATTCCTGCGATTGAGCTGAATATCAGCTGTCCAAATGTAAAGAAAGGGGGCATGGGCTTCGGCACCAACCCCGATATGGCGGCTCAGGTGGTGGGAGCGGTGCGCAAGGTATATCGTAAGACAATGATTGTAAAGCTGACTCCCAATGTGACCAGCATCGTGGACATTGCCAAAGCGGTGCAGGATGCAGGAGCCGACAGTGTTTCGCTCATCAATACTATGTTGGGAATGGCTATAGATGTGGAGCATCGTCGTCCGTATCTCAGCACGGTCACGGGAGGTTTGAGTGGACCATGCGTAAAGCCCGTGGCGGTGCGGATGGTGTGGCAAGTGGCTCATGCTGTGAAAATCCCCGTTGTAGGTTTGGGAGGTATCAGTACCGCCAGCGATGCTCTTGAGTTTTTGATGGCTGGAGCTCATGCCATAGAAGTGGGAACGGCTAATTTTGTTGACCCTGCGGTAACGATGAAAATCATAGCTGGGTTGGAAGGCTACTGCAATCGTCATGGAATTAGAGATATAAATGAAATCATAGGAATCATTTAACTGGGAAGTGTGCCAGATGATACTAATTGCAGACAGCGGTTCTACCAAAACGACTTGGGCAGTATTGAATGGTGATAGCAAGATGATTACCACCATTGGACTTAATCCCCGTGTTACTGTCCAAGAGCAGTTTGTGGCAGTTCTATGCAGTGTGCGGCAGCAGTTGTCGGGAGTCATGCCGGAGGCCGTTCATTTCTTTGGTGCCGGATGCGGTACCGGAGAAGCCCAACGGCAGGTGGGAGAGTATATCCATCAAGTCTTCCCTCAGGCCAATGTGACTGTGGAGAGCGACCTTATGGGAGCTTGTATTGCTTTGTGTGGCCAAAAGGGTGGCTATGTAGGCATATTGGGTACCGGTAGCAATGCCTGCCAATACGATGGCAGGAACATTGTGAAGAGGATGGTTTCGTTAGGTTATGTTCTAGGTGATGAAGGTTCGGGCAATCATTTGGGACGAATGCTATTAAAAAGATATTTCAATGGTTCGCTGCCTCAGATATTGTCAGAAGAATTGCAAACCACATACGTGCTAACTGTGGAAGATGTATTGCGGCAACTGTATCAAGAACAGGGAGGCAATCGCTATCTGGCATCTTTTGTGCCCTTTATCCGCGATCATCGTGACCATCCGTATATCCATCAACTGTTGTTGGACTCTTTCAATTCATACTTTGAAGAGCAGGTGGTGCCATTGGAGGGGGGCATACTGCATCTGGTCGGTTCGGTGGCTGCTGTGTTCCGCGAGGAACTGGATGAAGCGGCTCAGCCATACGGAATCACGATAGGAACAGTTATGAAAGAGCCGATAGAGGGATTGATAAAAAATCTTAATTAGATAATTTTTCACAACAAAAATTCGTTTTCATACGTCTTAAAAAAGCAGTGCCCCTCAAAAGGTGCCAGACAGAAAATAAAAACATAATGGATTTAAGCAAGATTTTAGTCATTTCAGGCAAGCCGGGTCTGTACGAACTTGTGTCACAAACCAAAGGCGGAGCCATTGTTGAGTCGCTCATCGATCACAAACGTTGCCCGGTGTTCCAGCATGACCGCATTAGTTCGCTGAACGAAATCAGTATGTTTACTCTTGATGATGACAAACCGTTGAGAGAGATACTGCAGAATATTTTCCGGAAAGAGGACGGCAAAGCCATTGCATTGGATGTTAAGAAAGCTTCGAGCAAAGAACTCTTTGCATATCTGGACGAGGTGTTGCCGAACAACGATTCCGATAGGATTCATGCCAGTGATATAAAGAAACTTATTACTTGGTACAATCTGCTGCATAGCGTAGGCAAAGTAGATTTAGAAGTTCCGGAAGGCGAGGAAACAGGCGAGGAGAAAGAATAAGTCCTCGGCAGATATGAGCATAAGTTTGTAATTTTGTAGGGGCAAAATTACAGATTATGCGTTCATGCTACGTTGTTCGAGTAGCCAAAAGGTAATTTCATCATGGTTGCAAGGTTTTTGCCAAAAGAACGTTGCAACACTTTTGTTATGGAAAGGCATTGTGTGAGGAAAAGTAAAGAAATAATATGAAGAGAAAGACCATCCCCATCATTGTTGCAGTGGTGCTTCTGCTTGTCGGGAGCTCTGTAGCCGTGTGGTTTTGGGCGCGTCCATCGCTCCAAAAGGTGTCGCTCCCGTTCAAAAACCACGGAGGGGTCGTAGAAGAAGATGAGGAGGATGAGGATTATTTCAGTAAATTTTCGTTGGAAGAGGGTGGCTACTATCGGCTGGTGTACAACAATGATACGTGCTTTGTGCGTATTGAGTCGCTTGCAGGCAGTCATATCACTGGCACTTTTTTTCCGTTGGAGGAGGGTAGCGACTGCGTCTCGCCCCATACTTTCACACTTAACACTCGGTGGTTTAGTTGTATATTGACCATTGATGGCGAACAGAAATTGTCTTTTGTTCTCAGCGGTCGCGAGCTGGAGAATAATATGGACGGCCGACACCATCAAGTGACAGAGAAAAACGGGCAAGAATTCCTGTTCGCTGTAACACCCTACAGCCCCCCAGTCTTTACTGCCGTCACAGATCGTCGGTTCTCCGAGGAGGTGTTCCGTGTGGAAGCAGTGAGGGATGTGGAATACGGAGAAAATAGAGGTTATTGGACAAGTTTGTTGGTTGGCGAAGACGAGAGTTATGGCAAGATAGTTAGAGAAGGGCTGAAGAAGAGTATCAAACGCAGACAGTTGCCGTTGACACTCGACCTTTATGTGCCTCTGGGTGAAAATCATGATCCCAAGGATACCTTGCGGGTGAAGGATTATGGCCGTCCAGTGGTGATTTTCCTGCATGGTGGTGCCATGTATGTGGGCGATAAAGCCGAACCGCATATAGCAGGTTGGTGTCGCCATTTTGCTTCATTGGGGTATGTGGCCGTATCAGTGAACTATCGTATGGGTTTTCTCCCCATGAGGAAAGAGATACAGCGTACTGGTTTGGAGGCCATGGAAGATGTGCAGGAGGCCTGCCGCTATATAAAACGCCACGCCGCAGAGTATGATGTCGATACCAATCTTTTCTTCGTGGCAGGCACCAGTGCCGGAAGCATCTTGGCATTGCAGGCGGCTTTCCAGCCGCAGAGCGATGTGCGTTTTGTGGCCGCAGCCAATATGTGGGGCGCTGTTACCGACCTTAGTTGTCTGGAGAACAGCCGTACTGACATCGTATCCTTTCATGGTGACGCCGACCCGCTGGTGCCTTATGAACAGGGCTATCCTTTCAGCGACATAAACGGTAAAGTGGGAAAGACACTTTTTGGAAAGATGTATGGGTCGTTAGCCATACATCAATATGCCCGGAAAATAGGGCGACGCAGCAAATTCTATTCTTTTCCAGGGGCAGGCCATGCGTTGCATCTCAACCCCGACCGCAGCATCAACCAAGCCAACTATCGTTTTATTCAGGACAGCATAGCGGCGTTTTTCTACGATGAGCTTGTGCCTCTGCCAGTAAAGGTAGAGCAGAGCCGTGAGGATGCCCGCCATTTCTTTGTCGACAATCCGACTGTGCGACAAGTGATGTGGCAGGCCAAAGGGGCCTTTGTCCTGCGACAAACCGATACGGATGTATGGCTGGTATGGCCTGAAACCACTGTGCAGCGTATTGTAGAGGCCTCGGGGCATTATGCCAATGGCATCGGGTTTACCACAAGGGTTGAACTATAAAACAAAAGACAACACATACCATGACTCAAGAACAACTACGACAAGAGCTGGTTCGCCTGCAACAGCTTCTGGATAACTATGAAGAATTGGATTGCGACATTGAGAATCCTGAATATGTGGCGCGGGGAAATGGTTTCTGCGACGCCAAGTACAGCGAGGATTTTCTTGAAGGGCAGATGTCTCAGATACGTTGCCAGATAGCCGATATAGAAAAACAACTAAAGATGGCCAGAGATTAAAATAATTGGTGTAATTTTGCACGGTGAAGTTACGATAAAGGCCAATATAAAACAAGCGAGGAATCAATAGAATAAACGCCCATATCCCTATGAGAAAGACAGTGATTATCATAGCCGTCATTTTATCAGCAGTCATGTTTTCATGTGGCAAAGAAGACCGCGTTGTCCATAATAATGGAGGCAACGTCAATGTTGGTGAAGAAGGCACTTTGGGCGAGGGTATTTATAAGCCAAGTCACCGTATTATCGCTGTTGTTCAGGGAACGGATACTTTGCAAAACTGGACTTGGGGCACTTCCAAATTGGCATCTGTCAGCGATGTGCAGTACGGCGAGACCCGTGAGTTCGACTATATTGGAGATATGCTGGGTAACGTGACTGTCACCTCTGGCGAAGAGGTTCAGACCATACAATACACATATGGTGGCAGCTTGGTAACAATGATGGAGGTCGTCAATGGTTCGCAAGTGGATATCACGATGAATATCCGTCATAACGCAGACGACAAGATCTCCACCATCGGTCTTGTCATTAGTGATGACTACGCTATACAGATGGCGTTGGGTCGAGTCAACTTCAAGAGCATTTTAGGACGTCTGATTGGGCGTAGCGCTTTTGAGGGAATTGCCGAGATGCTGGCGTTGTCAGTGAGCGACCGTGATGCCAAGATGACGGTGGAAAACAAGTATTTTTCAATTGCTTACGAGTGGGATGGAGCTAATATCGTTCGCGAAACGCTAACGGGCAACCTTACAGCCACGGCTGCATTGAGTGATGTAGCTGATGCATTTAACTTCAGTAGCATATCCTCGTTTCTCTCCTATTTTGGCAACAACGAGCATCCGTTGGAGAGTACCATTGAGCGTGTGACGACCTATACCTACGATGCCAAACGCAATCCGCTGTGGTATTATTGGGGAGACGGCATTGGTGCCCAAAACCTGTCGAGAAACAATATACTGACGGCAACTACTACCGGCTCGGTGGAGTCTACTATCACGGTGACTTTGCCCGACAATGTCCCCGTGTTGGGTGGTACTACGCGTGAGTTCAACCGTTCTACCGACCTCAGCGGCGAGGAGTCGCATACCTATATTTATAACGCTTACGACTTGCCGGCCAGCGTGACGACCGACGGCACCACCAGAACTTACGTATATTCCGACTAAATAACCATAAGGGACAGCTGTGCGATGCTGTCTTTATAAAACACCATAACGATGTATACCGAACACGACAAACAGTTTAAACGTTACACAATCACCTCTGCACTACCTTATGCCAACGGCCCCGTCCATATTGGCCATTTGGCTGGTGTTTATGTGCCTGCCGATATTTATGCCCGCTATCTTCGTGCCAATGGCCAGAAGGTGCTCTTTATTGGCGGCAGTGACGAACATGGTGTGCCTATCACCATCAAAGCCCGTCGTGAGGGCTGCTCTCCTCAGGATATTGTGGACCGTTACCATAGCATTATTCGTGACTCTTTTAGGGAGTTGGGAATCTCGTTCGACATTTATTCCCGCACCTCCTCACCGGAGCACCACAAAACGGCGGCAGAGTATTTCAAGAAACTATATGATGCCGGTAAGTTTGTGGAGATGACCTCCCAACAGTACTACGACGAGGAGGCCCACCAGTTTCTGGCTGACCGCTATATTACTGGTACCTGCCCTCATTGTGGCAACGAGCGTGCCTATGGCGACCAATGTGAGGCGTGCGGCACTTCGCTCAACGCTACCGACCTAATCAATCCCAAGTCGGTGCTGAGCGGCAACCCGCCCGTAATGAAAGAGACGAAACATTGGTATCTGCCTCTCGACAAGGATGAGCCCTGGCTGCGCGAGTGGATTTTGGAGAATCACAAGGATGATTGGAAGACCAATGTGTACGGCCAGTGCAAGTCGTGGATAGATGCAGGGCTGCAACCTCGTGCAGTGACTCGTGACTTGGACTGGGGCGTGAAAGTGCCCGTCGAGGGTGCTGATGGCAAGGTGCTGTATGTCTGGTTTGATGCGCCTATCGGTTATATATCTTTCACCAAACAGTACACTCCCGATTGGGAGCAATGGTGGAAAGACAAAGATACCAAGCTCGTGCATTTTATTGGCAAGGACAACATTGTGTTCCACTGCATTATTTTCCCCGCCATGCTCCATGCCGATGGCAGCTACATCCTGCCCGACAATGTACCGGCCAACGAGTTCCTGAACCTTGAAGGCGACAAGATTTCCACTTCCCGCAACTGGGCGGTGTGGCTCCACGAATATCTGCAGGACTTTCCGGGCAAGCAGGATGTGCTGCGCTACACGCTGTGCAGCAATGCTCCCGAGACCAAGGACAACGACTTCACGTGGAAGGATTTCCAGCTGAAGAACAATAGCGAGCTGGTGGCCATCCTGGGCAACTTTGTCAACCGCACGCTGGTGCTCACCCATAAGTTCTACGAGGGCAAAGTCCCTGCCATGGGGCCGCTTACCGACTTGGAGCGTCAGACGATGGACGAGCTCAAGTCCTTCCCCGAGCGTATCGGCCGCAGCATAGAGACCTACCGTTTCCGCGAGGCCCTCGGCGAGATGATGAATCTGGCTCGTCTGGGCAACAAGTACCTCACGGAGACAGAACCGTGGAAACTCATCAAGACCGACCCTGAGCGCACGGCTACGGTGATGAACCTTTCGCTGCAGATTTGCGCCAACCTCGCTGTCCTCTGCGCTCCTTTCCTGCCGTTCACGGCCGACAAGATACACGCCATGATGAATCTGCAGGCGCTGGGTTGGAGGGACGCCGGACGTGCCGATATCCTCATGGAGGGTCATGCTATCGAGAAGCCGGAGCTGCTTTTCGAGCAAATCGGCGACGAGGCCATCCAGGCGCAGGTCGACAAGCTGCAGGCCACCAAGGAGCAGAACGCTCTCAACGCTTGGCAGCCCAAGTCGGTGAAGGAGAAGGTGGCTTTCGACGATTTCGGCAAGGTCGACATCCGTGTGGGTACCGTGCTGGAGTGCTGCAAGGTGCCCAAGGCCGACAAGCTGCTGCAGTTCAAGATAGAGGACGGCATGGGCACGCGCACCATCGTGAGCGGGGTGGCCAAGTACTACCCCGAGCCGGAGAAGCTGGTGGGCATGCAGGTGTGTTTCATCGCCAATTTCGAGCCCCGCAAGCTCAAGGGTGTGGAGAGCCAGGGTATGATTCTCAGCGCCGAGGACAAGGACGGCCGTCTGGTGTTGATTACGCCCTCGCAGCTGGTAACGCCGGGCTGCAACGTAGGATAGTGGTCATTCATCATCGTTGACCGTCAATGAGTGTGGTCTTCATCATATTGGCAGTTCTCTGTGCCCTGGTGGGCATCGTGGGGTCGATAGTCCCGGCCTTGCCCGGTCCGCCGCTGGGGTGGCTGGCGTTGCTGTTTGTTCACCTCTCGGGGGTGCACCCCTACACCTCAAAGTTTCTGATGGTCATGCTTGCCGTGGCGGTGGTCATCACGGTTATCGACTATGTGGTGCCCGTTTGGGGCACCAAGCATTTCGGAGGCACCAAGGCGGGCACACGGGGCAGCACGGTGGGATTGGTGGTCTCGGTCATAGTGCTACCGCTGTTGGGCATCACCTTGGGGCCGTTCGGCATAGTGGGCATTTTGGCGGGGCCGTTCATCGGGGCGTATGTCGGCGAGCAAATCGGAGGCAACAGCCAAGGAGCCCTGCGTGCCGCCTGGGGCTCGTTTGTGGGCTTCCTGTCGGGCGTGCTGATGAAACTGGCATATACCGTTGTTACAGCCGTTTACGTATTCAAGGACCTGATTTTTTAGCCCTGAAAAGGGAGGGTTCCAGTTAGAGGTTGTCGCTCTCTGAAAAATCCCGAGGAGAAATTGAAAAGTCCCGTGGAGACTTTCGAAAGTCTCCACGGGAAATCGCAAAGTCTCGAGGAGAAATTACAGACTCTCGCCGGCCTCCGGAAAATGTCTCAAAAACGCCCTCGAAAAACCCTTGGGATTTTTTGAAATCCTCAGGAAAATTCCGCGGCACTCCAGCGGTCAGTCCTCCTGTCGCTTGGCCTGCTGCCATAGGGCGAGAAGCTCGGCCGCAGGGAGGTCGGAAATACTTGTCTGCTTGTTTCTTGCCGCCTCCTCCACATGGGCGAAGCGGTGTTTGAACTTCCTATTGGCGCGAGCCAGCGCATCGTCGGCGTTGATGCCCAGCATCCCGCCCCATTTGACCAGGGCGAAAAGCAGGTCGCCGAATTCCTCGACGACTTCGGGCGAGGGCTGGGGGTCGGTCTCGTCCTTTCCGGCGAGTGCCGCCTGTAGTTCGCCGTATTCCTCGCGCACCTTGGCCAGAGCGTCGTCGGCCGAGGCGTATTCAAAGCCGACGCCGGCTGTTTTCTCCTGCATCCGGACCGTCTTGACAAGGGTGGGCAGACTGCGGGGCACCCCTTCGAGTACCGAGCGCCGCCCCTCGGCCATCTTGATTTTCTCCCACTGGGGAGTCTCGTTGCCGTCTCCGCCGTGCATCCGTCCCTCGCGGTCGGGCAGGGCGATATGGGGGTGGCGGCTCATCAGCTTGTCGCAGATGCCGTGCAGCACGTCGTCGAGCGTGAAAAGGTGGCGGTCGGAGGCAATCTTGGAATAGAAGAGCAGGTGCATGAACAGGTCGCCCAGCTCCTTGCGTATCTCGTCGGGCTGGTTGTCGAGGATGGCTTCGGAGAGCTCCGATACCTCCTCGATGGTGAGGTAGCGCAAGCTCTCAATGGTCTGCGCCCTGTCCCAGGGACATTCCCTGCGCAGGATGTCAAGTACTTGGTTGAGCCGTTCGAAAGAATCCATAGCGTGTCAGATGCGAGTCACCCGCTCCACCCCGTCGATGGCTTGGAGCTTCTCAATAAGACTGTTGAGCACCGACAGGTTGTCGACGTAGAGCATCACCTTGCCGCGTCCCACGCCCTCGGAGGCCTCCAGCGTAATGGCACGCATGTTGAGGTCCATGTCCTCGGTGATGACGCGGGTGAGTTCCTGGAGGATACCCTTGCGGTCGATGGCGATGATACTGATGCCCGTGAGGAAGGCCACCTTCTCGCCCTTGCGCCATTGGGCCCGGACGATGCGGTTCTCATGGGTTGACATCTCGTGCATGGCGTTGGGGCAGTTGGAGCGGTGCACGGCGATCTTGCCGCCATCCAATATGCCCACCACCTCGTCGCCCTGGATGGGCTTGCAGCAGGGGGCAGGGTAGGATTCCAGCTGCTCGTGGTCTTTGTCGATGAGGAAAGGTGTCTCGGTTTGAGAAAAGAGATTGGCATGCACCTTGGGGCGGAGGCCAAAGCATTGTGCGATGGAGGTCTCGGTGATTTCGCCCATGGCGATGCGGTAGTACAAGTCGATGTCGCTCTCGGTACCGAAATAGCGTTTGATGCGGACGAGGGTCTCCACGTTGTTCTTCAGCCCCAGGTGTTCACCCGCCTCCTGAAGCATCCGCTCGCCCTGTGCACGATAGTCCTTCTTCTGTTTCCGCAGGTTTTCCTTGATGCTTTCCTTGGCGTGCTGGGTGCGTACCATGGAGAGCCAGGTCTCGTCGGGCTTTATCTTCCGCGAAGTCAGCACCTGCACCTGTTCGCCTGAATGGAGCACATAGCTCGGCGACACTACCTTGGAGTTGACCTTGGCACCCATACAGCTGAGCCCCAACTCGCTGTGGATGGCAAAAGCGAAATCGAGCACCGTGGAACCCGACGGCAGCTTGTAGGTGGCACCCTTTGGAGTAAAGAGATAGATTTCCTTGGTGAAGAGGGTTTCCTTGAACTCCTCGACCAGGTCAAGGGCACTTTTCTCCGTATTCTCCAGCGAGGTGCGTATCTGGCGCAGCCAGTCCTCCACACTGGCCTTCGACGGGTCGGGAACCTCTTCGGGATGTGCCTCTTTATATAGGAAATGGGCAGCCATGCCCTTCTCGGCCACTTCGTCCATCTGGCGTGTGCGTATCTGCACCTCCACCCAACGGCCGAGGGGCGACATGACGGTGGTGTGCAGGCTCTCGTAGCCGTTGGTCTTGGGTTGTGTAATCCAGTCGCGAGTGCGTGACGGGTTGGGACGGAAGAGCTCGGTGATGATACGGTAAACCTTGAAACACTCTGCCTTGTCCTCGGTGTCGAGGATGATGCGCATGGCATAGAGGTCGTAGATTTCATTGAAGTCTACCCCCTTGTTCTGCATCTTCTTCCAGCAGGAATAGACACTTTTGATGCGAGTCTTGACTTCGTAGCGGTATCCGTTGCGGTCCAGTGCCTGACGTATGGGCGCGGTGAAGTAGATTTTGAGTCTCTCGCCGGTGCCGTTGGAGGCCTGAATCTTATCGTATATTTCCTTATACATGGTGGGGTTGGTGTAGCGCATCACCAACTCCTCAAGTTCGGTCTTGATGTTGTACAAACCCAGGCGGTGGGCCAGGGGAATGTAGAGATACTGTGTCTCGGACGAGATGGCCAGCCGTTTGGTGTCCTTCATCGACTCGAGAGTGCGCATGTTGTGCAGACGGTCGCAGAGTTTTAGGAAGATAACATAAGCGTCGTTGCACATGGCCAGCAGTATCTTGCGGTAGTTCTCGGCTTGCCGGGAGTCTTTGGGGTCGTATACCGATATTTCATCGGGGATGTTCTGCTGGAAATGTTCCGCCGCCGAGTCTATTTTGGTGACACCGTCCACAATGAGAGCCACGCGGTCGCCAAAAAGGATGCGTATTTGGTCGAGCGTGACTTCGGTATCCTCCACCACATCGTGCAAGAGAGCGCAAATTACTGCAATGGGACCGAGGCCGACTTCCTTGACGGCAATCAGCGCCACCGCCAAAGGGTGGAAGATATAGGCCTCGCCCGATTTGCGGCGCGTGCCTTCATGGGCTGTGCGTGCCAAATGGAATGCCCGCGTGATGTCGTCCTCTTCTTTGGTGGAGAGGGGACGGCGTTCTTTGCAGGCGGCAATGATTTCCTCGTATTTGGCTGTAATCTGTTCGGCTTCGGTCATGGGTAGGGCGTAGTGGTGTTAGAGAGCTCTGAGCAGTAGGAGCAGCGGGCTGATGCCAATAGTGACATAGGTGATGCCGTCTATTCTGATGCATCCCAAAGAACCGCTGACGGCAGCGAATCCTGAATTGTTCAACCTTCCGTTATAGGCAAAGCGGAATCCGAATTCATATCCGAGCCCCATCCCAAATGCGGTGCCGGCATACAGATGAAAGTCGAGGGGCGAGGGTTGGGCATAGGGGCGCAGCGCTACACCGAAGCTGCCCCAATTGCTGTTGACACCGAACAGGAACGACCCATACATACCCCAGCGGTAGGACATATAGGAAAGGATGGCTCCTGCGGCAACATCGTTGGGACCCACCATGCCTTCGAGTTCGCAGAATACGGAGGAGTAGTTGCTCTCCTGCAGGTGCATACGGGCATTGGGTGTTATCCCGTGGTCACGTTGGGCCCGTGGGCGCTGGTTTATGTACGTTTGTCCGCTGAGGTTCTGCTGTTGGGGCTGAGTCTTGCTGTTGTTAGGGATGAGGTCGTCGGTGCCGTTTACCACCTCGTCTTCGTCCAAATCAACGGCTACAGCGTCTTCGGGCACCACTATGGATTGCCGCACAGTGTCGCTCTGGGCGTGGGAGGTATTGGCGGCTGCCCACGCCAGAAGGACAATTGCTGTGAGTATTTTTTTCATTGCTTTTTGTTCTTCAGTGGATTATTCCTGTTCCATGGAGTGGTGGCGCATTTCCTCGCGGATTTTGCCTTCCACTTCCTCGCATAGTTCCACGTTGTCTTTCAGCAGTTGCTTCAAGCTTTCGCGTCCCTGAGCCAACTTGGTGTCGCCGTAGCTGAACCAAGATCCGCTCTTGTGCAGGATGTCGAGTTCTACGCCAAGGTCGATGATTTCGCCTATCCGGGAGATGCCTTCGCCAAACATCAGGTCGAACTCGCATACGCGGAACGGGGGCGCCACTTTGTTCTTCACCACTTTCACTTTGACGCGGTTGCCGATGTTCTGGTCACCGTCCTTGATGGCTTGTATACGGCGAATGTCGATACGCACGGAGCTGTAGAACTTCAGTGCGTTGCCGCCAGTGGTGGTCTCGGGGTTGCCGAAGAGTACGCCCAGTTTCTCGCGCAGCTGGTTGATGAAGATGCAGCAGCATTTGGTTTTGCTGATGGTGGAAGTGAGTTTGCGCATGGCCTGCGACATCAGACGTGCTTGGAGACCCATCTTCGACTCGCCCATCTCGCCGTCGATTTCGGCTTTGGGAGTAAGGGCTGCCACGGAGTCAACCACCAGGATGTCGATGGCACCGGAGCGTATCAGGTTGTCGGCAATCTCCAGGGCCTGTTCCCCGTTGTCGGGCTGTGAGATGAGGAGCTGGCTGGTGTCGACGCCCAGTTTCTTGGCGTAGGTGGGGTCGAAGGCGTGCTCGGCGTCGATAAAGGCAGCGATACCGCCTTTCTTCTGCGCCTCTGCAATGGCATGGATGGCCAAAGTGGTCTTGCCGGACGACTCGGGTCCGTAGATTTCAATAATACGGCCTTTTGGGAATCCGCCTACACCCAATGCGTTGTCCAAACTGATGGAACCCGTCGGGATGACTTCCAGGTCTTCCTCGGGGCGGTCGCCCAATTTCATAATGGAGCCCTTACCGTAGTTTTTCTCGATTTTGTCAAGCGTGTTCTGCAGAATCTTCAGCTTCTCAAGTTTTGAGGCGTCCGCATCGTTTACTTCTTTTGCCATAGTTTCAATGTTTTATTATGTATTATATTATTAAGTTAGTTTTAATTCGGACTACAAATATACGAAGAAAATCGGATTGTCCGACGAAAAAGATATAAGACCGCTGTTGAAAAGCCCCTAGGATTTCTTGGAAGTCCCCTAGGTATTTTGCCTCAGTGTAAGTTGGGGTAAGATATTAGAGGGTGTAAAGGGAGTCGTGAGGTTACCGTTTGACTACCTTGCGCATCACTGTGTCGTCTGGCAGGGTAATGCGGAGCATGTACACGCCTCGGGGCATTGCTGTCATATCCATCCATACGCCGTCGGATTGTCGTTCGACGGGGGGCGTCACGCTGCGTCCCGACATGTCGAAGAGTTCCGTCTTGGAGATGGGTTGAGAGCTTCGTATAGTCAGGTAGCCCGTCGTAGGATTGGGCCAAACGAGGATGTCCGATGCGTCGCATGCATCGTCGATGCCGTTGGGAGAGGTAATGGTGAGGTGGAGGATGAGGATGCTGTCGCACCCGTTGTGGGCGAGGATGGTGTCGGTGTAATTTCCGCTGGTAGTATAGGTATGTCCACGCCATGTGTAGGCCCCTGTGCTTGTGGCAGTAAATTCCGAGCGTCCGCCGTGGAGGATAGTCAGTATCAAGTGGACGATGCTGTCGCACCCTACGCTATTGTGTCCCACGGTATAGTACGAATTGGTGTTGTGGGTGAAAGTCACGTTGCGCCATTTGTATTTGTCGCATGCCGTCACCCTCTGGTCACTGTAAGTATTGTGGTTGATAGTAAGCACTAGTGTATCGCGTGCCGGGCATCCTGCGTTGTTGATACCGTGATTGTAGTAGGTCCCGGATTGTGTGTAGTTGCGTCCACCCCAATAATACTCGTCGCAGGCCATGGTGCGGGTTGTTCCGTGAGAACTATGGTTGACAGTCAGATATATGGTCACGATGCTGTCGCAGCGTGCCGCATTGAGCAGTCGCACTCTTTTGATGCCACGGGTGTAGAAACGTGAACCATGCCACACCAAGCTGTCGCACACGGTAGTGTCCAGCTCCTCAGAGGTGCTGAGCCGAATATTGAGGTGCAGGTAGGCCACGCTGTCGCAATCCACGCTGTCGCGCAGTGTGATGTCGTAGACTCCAGACTGAGTGTATCGTCGATTGTTCCATGTATATCCGTCGCATACTGAAACGCTGTCGTGGGAAACGAGTTGGCCGCAAACGGGCATGAAAAGGGCGATGAAGGCGGCATCACCCCTGACGGGGACGATTCGGGGGTTGGAGTTGTCGCCGTCGTTCCATCGCCAAAAGCGGTAACCGCTGTCTGGGATGGCGAAGAGGGTGTCGATATAGCCGAGGGGAAATGCCCCCTCGCCACGTACAGATCCGCGCGTATTGTCGTTGCTTGTCACGGAGATATTTCCATATTGTATGTTTATCCGTCGGTGGAATATGCCGCGTATCATATAGGAATAGGCGATTCCCGAATCTACCGTGTTCAGCCACGTTATGCTGTCGTTGGAATACCAACTGCCGTCGCGGTCGTGCCCGTAGTCGCTCATCAGGGCGGGATTCTCTGCGTCGTCATTGTAGAATGTAATCCAGAGTGACCGTGCGGTGTCTATGATCAGACTGTCGGGCAAGGGGAAGGTCTGCCATCCCCGGTTGACGATGTTGCGGCTCACGGAGGCCATGAGACTGACAGGGGTTGAGTCGTTGCCCTCATATACTTTGAGTTGATAGGTGCCTAGATTGCCCACGTACAGTTGTGCGGCCACCATGCTCTGTAAGGTGAGGAGGCGTTGTGGTTTCAAGCGAATACCCCACCAGAAGGCGCTGTCGCCACGTGTTGCCGTTCGAAGGTTGCCATTGTCGAAATGGAGGGTGTCGATGATACCGTCAGGATAATCTTGCATGACGGATATTCTCACTGTGTCGGTGCCTTGGATGACGTATATGGTCCCCATTCGTGCCATGGGGCCCCGGTTTTGGGTAGTGTATGCCTTTATTGTGGCATTGGCACCTCTTCCCGCTCCGGTGTATTGCGACAGAGTCAGCCAACTCTGGTCGGTTATTGCCAACCAGGGAAGGGAGCTTTGGCTGGGCATGATAATGCACACCATGGAGTCGCGGTTCACGCCGGAGTTCCATTCTGTTTTGCTGACGCGCAGCAATGACCTGTCGGGTGTGATGTTGATTATGGCTGTATGGTCATGAGTGTAGTGATAGGATAGCGGGTTCAGTGACGTCACGGCATAGTATCCGTTGCCGCTGCCGCCCCATCCCCAGTTGAAGTGCATCCTGCCGCTACTGTCGCATCCGTCGCAGATAAAGGAGTGGCTGCCATCTGTCGAGTCGACGGCGGTGTACAATATGGGATTGCCGGCCAACAACTCTATCTCCAGGTCGCTCATCCAGGCGCTGTCGGTGTAGTCCGACTTATAAATGCTACTCACCTGTTTGCTGTATCCGAAGAAATCGCTGAATGCGTGTTCTGCACAGAAAGGGATGTACCCTCTCGATGCCGCAGGGGCTGTGCTTTTGCGGGGTCCGTAGTTGGTCTCCACTGCGATGCCGCATGCTCTCATAAGCCCAGCCACGTAGCCGATGCTGGTGCTACCCGTGGTGTTGGTGTAGCTCAGTGCCATGGTCGACCAGTTGTATATGGTGCCGGAGAAATTCTCCGACATGAGTCCGTAGGTGGGATGGGTGTATGAGTGTGCGCCGAACCCCATGGGGGGGTACTGCCATTTCCTCATGATTTGAGCCATAGCTGTGGCCACGCTGCCGGTAGGCACAAAATCGTGTATTGTCGTGTCGTAGGGGCATATATAATTGTAGTATGGTCCTTGGGACCATGTGGTGAGGATGAGGGGGGCGACGGCGGTGCTCTGTGGCGTTTCGCCGCCATCGTTCAGCAGGCGTTCCCATGCGGTGCGAATCTTCTCGGTGGGCGTCGATTGATGGTCGATGCAATATTGGATCTCGTTGCTTCGCTCCGACAGCCAGAAGTGCATGTTGTCGGGTACCTCGGCTGCAGGGAACGCTCCACTGGTGGAGTAGCCCACGACGGGGAGCACACAGTCGTCCTTCGACACCAGCACAAAGCCGTTGCTGTTGCCGACCACATAGATATTCTCATAGGGCGCATCCACCAGGGACCATTGGGTGGGTTCCTGCTTGCATCGTGCCCACAGGTTCTCGGCCAGACGCAGGGCTGTCGCTTTGCTTACGGGTGCTGCTGCGGCTGCCATCCCTGCCGTCGCCAGGACGGACAGGAGGAGCCATTTGCCAAATACACGGATATTCTTACTCATGGGAATCGCGTTTATGTGCAGTTGTTATTTCTTGATGATTTTCTTTATGACGGTGCTCTCGGCTGTCATCACCCGTAGCATGTAGACGCCTACGGGCAGGGAGGAGAGGTTCATCGTTGTGTCGGTTTCCTGCGGGAGGTCTACTTTGCGGCCGGCCATGTCGTAGAGTTCGACTTTCCTCACCGGGCTAGTGCATTGCAGTGTCAGCGTGCAGGAGGTGGGGTTGGGGTAAATGGTCACGTTAGGCAAGTCCGTAGCGCCGATGCCTTCGCCGGGTTCTCCTATTGTCAGGTGGAGCGTCACCGTGCTGTCGCATCCCCAGGCGGTGGTCAGATGCACCACATAGTCGCCACTCTCGGTGTAGACGCTGTCGTGCCATGTGTAGGAGTCCATCGCTCTCCTGTACTCATCGGAAGAGGCGCTGTGATGGATGGTGAGCCGGAAGGTGAAGATGCTGTCGCATCCCCAGCGGTTGGTGAGTTTCTGAGTACGTGAGGTGTTGGCGTCGTACACATGGCCGTCCCATGTGTAGCGGTCGCAGGTGTCCACCACGATGCTGTCGCCATTGGAGTGGTTGACGGTCAGGTCCAGCACCATGGCGCTGTCGCATCCGTGCGAGCTGGTGAAGGTGTGGGAGTAGCGGCCGCTGGTGACGAGCAGGTTGTTGGCCCAGCGCATGCTGTCGCACACCGAGGCGGCTACGGTGTCGAGGGTTCTGGGGTAGATGGTGAGGTGGAGGATGAGGATGCTGTCGCAGCCGTATTCGTTGCGCATGGTTCTCACGTATTCGCCGCTGTAGGTGTAGGTCTGGCCTTTCCACCAGTAGTCATAGCAGTTGGTGTCGACGAAGTGGGTGGTGTTCGATGGGTTGATGGTGACGGAGACTCCCACGATGCTGTCGCATCCCAGGGAACTGGTGAAGATGAACGTATAGATGCCGCTTTGGGTGATGCTCGTGCGGTTCCATGTATACTGGTCGCAGGCGGTGACGGAGGGGATGAAGAAGGTGTCCTGGTTGCATCCGGTGGCGAAATGGGCGGTAAGGGTGGTGTTGCCCAACACCCTCACGGAGCGGACGGGACAGGTGTCGCCGTCCTCCCATCGCACGAAGCGGTAGCCCGGTCGGGGCACGGCCTTCAGTTTGGCTATGGAGTGGGCGCGGTACTGGCCTGTGCCGACGACGTAGCCCTTGTCCAGGGTGCTGACGATGGCGGTGACGCGGTAGAGGGGTTCAAGCGAGTCGCGTACATGGAAGAGGGCCCGTACCATGTAGTTGTATGGGTAGCGTCCTCTGCTGGTGTCTTCCAGGATAAAGTTCCTCCACTGGTTGGAGTCCTTCACCCAGGTGCCGTCGACGTTGATGCCTGAGCACATGAGGGCTGGGTGGCCGAAGCCGGAGTAGTGGAAGGTGACCCAGAGGGCGCTGTTGGTGTCGACTGTCAGGGGGGTGTTGAGTGGGACGGTGGTCCAGCGGGGGAGGGTGGAGGGGTAGGTGTTGGGTATGTAGAACGAGGCCGAGTCGAGGAGTTGCTGCGGTGCGTTGGCGGTGTCGTGGCTTTTGTATATGCGCAGCTGGTAGTTGCCGTGGGTGACCGCGTAGAGCATGCCGCCGAGCACTTGTCGGGCGTCTTTGAGGCGGTGGCTGGGTATGCGGATGCCCCATTCCAGGTCGTTGGTGGTGCCGGATGCGGGCGACAGGGGGGTGGGGTCGGTGTAGTCGTAGTGGATGGTGTCGATGTCGACGGGCAGGTTGGTGGGTTGGTTCACGTGGAGGACTGCGGTGTAGATGCCTTGGGTGAAGGTGACGGTGCCCGAGTGGGTGAGGATGTTGTTGTTGGGTGCCAGGGTGAGGGTGACGGTGTCGATGTGGTTGCCGATGGTTCCGTTGGCGGTGGAGAGGGAGGTCCATGTGGGGTGGGTGGCCTGCCAGGCGATGGGGTAGTGGGGCACGGGCATGACGAGGAGGGTGAGCATGTCGCCGGCGGGGTTGGCGTTGAAGGTTGTCTGGCTGAGCTGCAGGGAGTAGTCGGGTTCGATGCCGATGACGGCGGTCTGTCGGTTGAGGAAGGCGTAGCCGTCGGGGTTCATGGCGTTGAGGGCGTAGAAGCCGTCGAAGCTGCCGTTCCATCCCCAGTTGAAGTGCATGTAGTCGCGCGAGTCGTAGCCGTCGCAGACGAAGGCGTGTCCCATGCCGGTGGCGGTGTCGTAGGCGCTGTAGAGCACGGGGCGGTGGGCGTTGAGTTCGTCTTTGAGCTGGTTGAGCCAGACGCTGGGGAGGTTGAGCTGGATGCTGTGCAGGGTGGTCTGGTAGCGGAAGTAGTTCTTGAGGGCGTTTTCGGCGCAGGGGCGCTGTTGTCCGGCCGACTCTGTGAAGGCGCTGCTGCCGCCGGGGCCGTAGTCCATGTCGACGGCGACGCCGCAGTGGTACATGAGTGTGGCCACGGCGTCGAGCTCGCGTTGGCTGCTTTGGTTGGAGTAGAAGTTGGCCATGTGTCCCCAGTCGTAGCGGGTGTTGTCGAAGTCGGCGGCGAGCAGGCCGTAGAGCTGGTGGTAGTAGCCGTGGCTTCCCTGGCCTCGGGAGGGCCATTGCCAGTAGTTCATTATCTGGGCCATGGCGGTGGCTACGCATCCGGTGAGGGCGTGTCCGTGCTGGCTGCTGGTGTCGGCGGGGCAGTGGATGTTGTAGTAGGGTGTCTGGCTCCAGGTGGTGACGAGCAGGGGTGCCACGTCGGCGTTGCGGGGTTGCTGGGGGGTGGGGGAGAGGAGGGTGTGCCATTCGTGGCGTATGTCGTCGGTGGGGTCGATGCGGTGGTCGATGCAGTAGGCGATTTCGCTGTTGCGGGCTTGCATCCAGAAGTCGAAGGCGGGGTTGCTGTCGGGTTGGGTGAAGGGGGAGGTGGTGGAGTAGCCCACGACGGGGTGCACGCGGTCGTCGGCGGCGATGAGCACGTAGCCGTGGCTGTCGCACTGGAAGGCGTAGATGTGGCTGTAGGGGGACTTGGCCCGGGTCCACTCGCGGGCGGGGGTTTTGCTGTGGAGTTGCCAGTGGTTGCGGGCGGCCTGGAGGGCGGTGGCGGGGTCGACGGGGTGGGCGTCGGCGGGGCGGCTGCCGGCCAATGCGAGGAGGCACAGGAGGGTGCCGAGGCGGACGAGGGCGGTGTGTTTCATATCGTTACGGGGCATTTGGGTGGTTTGCGGCGGGGTTTTCGTATGGGCAAAGATACGTTTTTTTCGTTTGTGGCGCAACTGTTTGTGAATTTTTGTGTGTTTTTTGCCGTCGGGGGGGGACGGTGGGGGTGGTTTTGTGCGGAAGGTTTCCGTATATATTAGTTGCAGAAATGGCAAAAAGGTAACACGGAAAAAGCGTTTTTTTCCGTGTGGATTTGGTTACGGCTGGTTTACAGCTGTTTGGAGTGGAAACTTTTTTTGCCGTTGGTGGCGGGGTCGGGGCTCGCGGGTGGGGGGCTCAGGGTTCGGGGGTGTCGGCGGCGGGGCGGGGACGCGGGGTGCGGGGCTTGGAGGGCTTGTCGTAGATTTCCCAGGTAAGGTTGTCGGGGATGAGGGCGCGGCGGGTGAGGCGCTTCTTGCCGACGGCGGTGGCGCTGCGTTCGGGGGTGAACTGCACGCGGATGCTGCGGATGAGGGCTTCGGTGGCGTCCTGGCGTTGGTCGGCCATGGCGGCGGCGACTTTGTAGCGGAAGGTGCCGATGCCGTCGAGTTTGACGGCGCGTCCGTTCTTGAGGTAGAGTTCCATGACGCGTGGCAGGGAGAGGAGCACGTTGTAGACGTCGCCGGCCGAGGCAGTGGACGAGTCGGCGATGTACTGGCAGAGTTCCATGGTGCTGACGGGGGCGCCTTGGGTGACGGTGGTGACGGTCCATTTTTCCTCGCCTTGCCAGTTGTGTTTTACTTGTTTTATAAATGCCATATTGATAATGTGTTAGAGATTTTACCTTTGTTTCCTTCCGAAGTCCGCAATGTCGCGCTCTCAGTGCGACATTGTCTCCCTCTCAGTGCGACATTGTCGCGCTCTCAGTGCGACACCGTCTCCCTCTCAGTGCGACATTGTCGCGCTCTCAGTGCGACTTTCTTCCCCTCTCAGTGCGGCTGCAAAGGTACGACCTTTTGCGGACATGGACAAGCGTTTGCGAAAAGTTTTCTATCTTTGCACCGTCGGATCCAATCCCGAATCAAACGTAAACACCATGAAACATACCCTTTTCCACTCCCTGGCGCTCCTCGCGGCGCTCCTTGTGGCCCCCGCCTCGGAGGGCTGCACCAACTTCCTCTTCTCGCGCGGCACCACCGTCGACGGCTCCACTTTCATCACCTACGCCGCCGACTCCCACACGCGCTACGGCCAGCTCCGCTTCCACCCCGCCACCGACCACCAGCCCGGCGAGACCGTGAAGCTCTACAACTACGGCTCGCTCAAGTTCCAGATTGAGCTGCCCCAGCCCGCCCACACCTACCAGGTCGTCGGCTTCATCAACGAGCACCAGCTCGCCATCGGCGAGACCACCTGGGGCGGCATCAGCCCCCTCGACAAGGGCAACCCCTCCGGCATCGACTACGGCAACCTCATCTACCTCGCCCTCCAACGGGCCCGCAACTGCCGCGAGGCCATCAAGGTGATGGCCGAACTGGTGGCCACCTACGGCTATGCCGACGGCGGCGAGAGCTTTTCGCTGGCCGACCCCGACGAGGTGTGGCTCTTCGAAATCACCAGCAAGGGTCCCCGCGTGCAAGGTGCCGTCTGGGTAGCCCGCCGCGTGCCCGACGGCTACATCTGCGCCCACGCCAACCAGGCCCGCATCACCACCTTCCCGCAGGAGCCCGCCAAGTGGAAGAAGAAAGGCCCGCACCCCGCCATCAGCAGCCGCCATCTCGACCATATCTTCGAGCCCGAGGTGGAATGCGTCTACAGCGAGGATGTGATTTCCTTCGGCCGTACCCAGAGCGTCTTGCACTTGTCAGACCAGAATGAGATAATGCGTATAATGAACAGTCCCGCCGCCGACTTCTCCTTCGCCGACACCTACAACCCCCTCACCTTCTCCGGCCTCCGCGCCTGCGAAGCCCGCGTCTACGCCATGTTCCGCCGCAGCGCCGACGACATGCAGCGCTACGAGCCGTTCGTCATGGGCGACCCCACCGCCGAACGCCTCCCCCTCTGGGTCAAACCCAACCGCAAGTTCAGCGTCCACGACGTCATGGAACTCATGCGCGACCACTTCGAAGGCACCCCCATGGACATGACCCGCGACGTCGGCGCAGGCCCCTTCCACTGCCCCTACCGCTGGCGCCCCATGGACTGGGAAATCGACGGCAAGCAATACATCCACGAACGCGCCATCTCCACCCAGCAGACCGGCTTCAGCTTCGTCGCCCAGTGCCGCCGCTGGCTCCCCGACAAGCTCGGCGGCATCCTCTGGTTCGGCGTCGACGACACCTACTCCACCTGCTACTGCCCCATGTACTGCGGCATCACCCAGGTACCCGTCTGCTTCGAAGAAGGCAACGGCTCCATGACACGCCACTCCTCCACCGCCGCCTTCTGGCTCTTCAACCGCGTCAGCAACTTCTGCTACCTCCGCTACGACGCCATGATACCTGATGTGCAGAAAGCCCAAAAAGAACTGGAACAGCTGTTTATTCAAGAGGTTGCAAAATGCGACCGGCATGCTGTGGGTATGGGCGAAAGCACAGAGGGAGCAGGCGACAGCCGCCTCGTCGGTGAGCTGAACAGATTTTCTAACAGACAGGCCGACAAAATGATGCGGCGTTGGCATGAACTTGACGATTTTCTGCTGGTCAAGTTTATCGACGGCAATATCAAATACGAAAAGGACGGAGAGTTTGAGACCACCGAGACAGGTGTCGTGCGTTTCCCACAGCAGCCACGCTACCCCGACTGGTACTACCGCCAGGTAGTCAAGGACCACGGCACCGTCATCGCCGTGCCCTAGCAAATCACTAGCATTCCTAGCATTCCTAGTATTCCTAGTATTCCTAGTATTTCTAGTATTTCTAGTATTTCTAGTCCTACTAGCCCTACTAGTGCTACTAGTACCACTGGCCCCGTCACCGCCGAGCCCTGGCCCCGTCGCCCGCCAGCAGTCCGCAGGCAGCCATGATGTCCTCGCCACGCGAAGCGCGGATGGTACAGATAATGTTGTGATTGTTCAGATAGTCGCGGAAATGCTCCATCGCCTCCCTGCCGCTGGCCGAGAGCTCCATCTCCGCTGACTCGTGGAAACGGATCAGGTTCACACGGCAGTGCAGCCCCCGCAGCAGGCGCACCAGCTCGGCAGCATGCCCCAGGTCGTCGTTCACACCCTTGAACATCGTGTACTCGAACGATATGCGCCGCTGACCCGACCAGTCGTATTCCTTCAGCATCGCCACCACGCCAGCCACCGGATACCTCCGCTCCATCGGCATCAGCGCCGCACGCTCGGCACCGTAGGCATTGTGCAAGCTCACCGCCACATGGCACTCGCTCTCCTCCACCAGCCGCCGCAGCATCGGCGTGACCCCCACCGACGACACCGTGAGCCGCCGCGGACTCCATCCCAGCCCCCACTCGGCAGTGAGCACCTGCGTGCTGCGCAGCACGTTGTCGTAGTTGTCCATGGGTTCTCCCATACCCATATAGACGATATTGGTCAGTATGGAACTCTCCGGCACCGACAGCACCTGGTTCAGAATCTCCCCGGCCGAGAGATTGCCGTGGAAGCCCTGCCGCCCCGTCACGCAGAAGCGGCACCCCATCCTGCAGCCCCGCTGGCACGAGATGCACAGCGTGGCACGGTCGCCGTCGGGAATCATCACCGCCTCCACAAAGGGATGCCCCCCCTCGTGTCCGGCATCCGGAGCGCCCGCCCCACCTTGTCTGGTCTTCAGAGCGTCCGTCCCACAGGGCTGCCCCGTCGGTGTGTCAATGCGGAAAAGGTATTTCTTGGTGCCGTCGCGCGATGTCTGGCAATCCACCGGCACTCTGCGGCCGATATATCCCACCTCCTTGAGGCGGGCACGCACCTTGAGCGACAGGTTGGTCATCTCGTCGATGGCAAGCACCTGTTTCTTGTAGAGCCAGTCGCACATCTGGCGGGCCGTGAATTTGGGCCAGCCCTCTGCAGCGCAAAGCTCCTGCAGTTCCTCCAGTGTGCTGCCAAAAAGGTTTATCGGGTGCATCATCCTACCCCCTGTTCCGACTACCACCAGTCCTCGTTCCATTCGTTGCGGCCCGCGGCATTCTCCGCCTCCACCTCCTGCTGGAAGAGGGTGCAGTCCAGCTCGGTGCTCAGCGGCACACTCGGCCTGTCGAACTCACCGCGGTAGAAATCAATCTTCTTGTCGTTGTACACCCCCCGCATGAAATAGCCGAAGATAGGCAACGCCATACTGGCGCCTTGGCCATAGGCCATGTTGCGGAAATGTATGCTTCGCAACTCACCGCCCGTCCACACGGCAGTGGCCAGTTTGGGAGTGATGCCCACGAACCAGCAGTCCGAGTTGTTCTGCGTCGTGCCCGTCTTGCCCGCAATGGCGGTGCTGTATTCATTGAGGTGGTATTTGTAGTTGAGACGTGTACCCGTGCCGCTCTGCACCACGCCGCGCATAAGGTGTATCATCAGGTAGGCCGTCTGCTCGTCGAGAGCTTCACTGCGTTCGGTGGTGAAACGCTCCAGCACAGTTCCCTTGCAGTCCTCGATGCGCGTGATGAAGATGGGCTCCACATACTCGCCCTTGTTGGCAAACGTGGCCATGGCGGCAGCCATCTCGCGCACGGTGATTTCAGGGGTGCCCACACTGATGGCGGGTACGGGGTCGATGGGACTCCTCACGCCCATCTTGCGGGCAATGCTGATGACTTGTTCGGGCGACCCTTGCTTCATGAGGTAGGCCGACACCCAGTTGATGGAGTGTGCCAGAGCCCATTTGAGAGTCACCATCTCGTTCTCGCGTTCGTGCGACGAATTCTTGGGACACCAGGTGTCGGTGCCGGTCTCAAAGCAGACCTCTGAGTTGGGCACCTGTGTGCAGGGATACATCCCCAAATCCTGCAACGCCATCGTATAGACAAACGGTTTGAAGGTGGAGCCCACCTGGCGACGGCATTGGTGCTTGCTGTAGGGGTCGATACCTCCCACATTGTCGTACTTGAAGTAGCGGTAGTTGATACCGCCCACATAGGCCTTCACATATCCGGTGCCTGGCTCGATGGCCATCAGTCCTGCGTTGAGGAATTTCTTGTAGTAGAGCAGCGAGTCCCACGGGGTCATCACCGTGTCGCGGTAGTCGTGCTTATGGTTTTTGTCTCTCCAGGCAAAGACTCGCATTTCTGTTTTCTGGTGGAATGCTTTGATGATTTCACTCTCTTTGTAGCCCTCGGCTTTCATCTCCCGCCAGCGGTCAGAATTCTTCATGGCCTGCGTGAGGAATTTTTCCTCCTGCTCTTTGCTGAGGTTCACAAAGGGGTCGCCTTTGCGGTTGCGCAACTCTTTCTCAAAAGCGGGCTGTATCTCTTCGCTCAGATGCTTGGCTACGGCTTCTTCGGCGTAACGCTGCATGCGCGAGTCAATGGTAGTATAGATCTTCAAGCCGTCCTTGTGTACGTCATAGTGCTCACCGTCAGAGTTGCGGTGGTGTTTGCACCACTCTTTCATATAGGTGCGGATTTCTTCGCGGAGATAGGTGGCAAGACCGTCGTTGTGGCTCTGTGGCATATAATGGCTCATGTCGATCGGCTCTGCGCGGAACTTCTCATAGTCCTCATCGCTCAGATAGTCATAGCGATTCATCTGGCTCAGCACTGTATTGCGACGATTCAGGGACCTCTCAGGATTTAGTATGGGACTGTAGGATGTGGGTGCCTTGAGCAGACCCACCAGTGTGGCCGCTTCGGCTACGGACAATTCAGCAGGCGTTTTGTCAAAGAAGGTTTTGGTAGCCGTCTTGATACCGAAAGCATTGCTTCCGAAATCCACCGTGTTGAAGTACATGGCCAGGATTTCCTCTTTCGAGTAGTTGTGCTCCAGTTTCACGGCCACAACCCACTCTTTAAATTTAGAGTGAACCACGCCAAGTTTTCCTTTGTGTTCACGGGGGAAGAGGTTCTTCGCCAGCTGTTGGGTGATGGTACTGCCGCCGCCACTGCTGCTGTGCCTCCCCACCAAAGTCTTGAAGAAGACGCGTGCCAAGCTGCGAGCGTCGATGCCTGCGTGTTTATAGAACCTTGCGTCCTCTGTAGCTATCAATGCGTTAACCAGATTTGGTGAGAGTTCTTCGTAGGTGATATTAGACCTGTTCTCAACCCCGATAAAGCCCAGCAGTTCACCATCGGCTGAGAACACTTCGGTTGCTTGGTTGCTTCGGGGATTCTCCAATTCCTCAAATGAGGGCATGAATCCAAGCCACCCCATCGATAGCATCACGAAATACAGCACCACGACAGCCCACAGGATGCCGAAAATCTTCCACATTGTGGGAATGATGCCGCTCTTTTTCGCTGGCTGTTTTTTATGGTTGTTGCTCTTGTATTGTGCCATACGTCCTATCGCTTGGGAGCCGTTGACCAGTAGGTCTTGGCATCCAGTTTATGACTATTTAGCGTATTCTATCCGCAGTCCCACACTTTTTATCCCCACCACATTGGTGTCGCGCATGGCATGCGCAATCTCAAAGTGGTAATGACCTTTGGAGGGGAAGATTATATTTTTTCGGAAAGCATAACGATTGTCAATATAATGTCCGGAACGGTGACCGTACCAACGTCCGTCCACATCTGCCAACGGACATTCTAATGTGTCGGTTGCCACACCGCCATCTGGGAAAGTGGCGTCAATAAAGAAGAAAGAGTTGCTGTATGGGTAATCGGAGCTTATTCTTAAGTCAACATAGAAGGTGTAGAGTCGTGCGGTGTCAGTTACATCAATATCGTAGCAGAGTTTATTGTTCATGTTCCATCCTTCTTCGTCCACTCGATGGTTATTTGAATAGAACACCGAAGGGTCGCATGCTGTCAGCAGGGAAAGCACAGCGGCGAGAATGGGATAGAGGTATAATTTATTTTTCATTGGCTTGTCGTTTCCTATTGTGTTGGGTCATTCCCCGCGAGATCCTTCTTTGCGTCCATAGTTGCGGTCGTGGTTGCGGTTTTCCGGTCGGTTGTCGCGGCGAGGACGGTCTCCATTGTTCTGCCGGCGTTCAGGGCGATTGTTTCGCTGGTCGTCGCGTTGACGCCGTTCACCCTCTCTGTTGTCGGCCCCACGCCGTTCGTTGTTCCGTTGACGTCGCTCGTTGCCATGCCGATCCATGTGCTTGTCTCGGCTATGACGATTCTGTTGCTGGTTTGCGCTGTTGTCTTCAGCAACGGTTTCGTTGCCGTTGTCGGCCATGCTGCGCAACTCTCTCTCAAACTCACTTGTTGTAGTTTCTTGGACAAGGGCGGACGTGGACATCAGTTCCACTTGGAAATCTTCCAATTTCTCGGGGTACTGCTGTTCCTTGTTCATGGTTATGATTTTCTTCACACTTTCAGCAGGTATGGCATACAGGTCGCTCTCACCTTCATAGGCGTACCACATGATGCCGCGGAACACATCGGTCTTCTTATAGAGAGCCAGTCCTTTTTGGAAACGCAGGGCTTGGTTAGCTGGCGGAAACTGTTTCAGAGCATCTACATACACTTCGTATTCAAAGTTGAGGCAACATTTCAATTTGCCACACTGGCCAGCCAGTTTTTGAGGATTGGGCAGTATCTGCTGTGCTTTTGCGACACCTGTAGTCACCGATTTGAAGTTGGTGAGCCATGTGCTGCAGCAAAGTTCACGGCCGCAGGAACCGATGCCACCCACCTTGCCCGCTTCTTGTCGTACTCCGATTTGTTTCATTTCGACACGTACTCGGAATTCTTCGGCGAGCACTTTGATAAGTGCGCGGAAATCTACGCGGTCGTCAGCGGTATAGTAGAAAATGGCTTTTGAATGGTCACCCTGATATTCCACATCGTTGACTTTCATGGACAATCCCAGGTCTTCGGCGATGCGGCGTGTCTTAAGAAGGGCGGCATTCTCTTCACGCAGTGACTCGGCCCACTTTTCAATGTCGGCGGGTTTTGCGCGGCGGAAGAGTTTCTTCAGTGTGTCGCTGTCGGGGTTTACCTTCTTGCGTTTCATCTGGATGCGGCATGCCTCACCCATCAAACTTACGATGCCTACATCATGGCCAGGTACACCTTCCACGGCTACCACATCGCCCTCGCTTACATCGATGCCGTCAGGCATACGGAAAAACTCTTTACGATTGTTTTTGAAGCGCACTTCTACTACGTCGAAAGGTTCTTCCAGTGGTTTGCGGATGCCTTTCATCCAATTGCTGGCACCTACCTTGCAGCAGCTACGCATCTCTTGTTCTTCGACAGGAACGTATGGTTTGGGACAATGGTTACATCCCCTTGAAAGAAACAAACTCTCCTTATATACTACATTGGGCAGGGTGGGGTCGGGTTCCATGTAGGGGTCTATGGTGTTGCCCATCTCGTCCACGCCAGCGAGAGCTGTTTTCTCAGGGTCTTCCTCTTCCAGTCGCGGCTCTTGCATCTTCTTGGCTCGACGGGCGGCCACCTCGCGGGTATAGGCCTCTATGTCGGCGGCGCTGGCTATATCGTCGTCAACGGTTGCCGTGCTCTCTGTTTCAACCACTGGTTCCGTTGGGCGTGTTTGCTGTTCTTCCTCGCTAAGATGATTGTTGTCTATTTCTTTTTCTTTCATTGGTTTACGTTTAATGATGGGATGGCTCTACCATGTGTGCGGTATTGAGCAGTATATTTATGGTCAATTTGCTGCTGGGGGCTTATCTTTTCTTCAGTGCTTTACTGATGCTGAACGACAGTTCCATAAACAGGATTTTGCCATTACCGTTGCGGCTGACGGCGAGAATCGCATCGTCAAAGGCCTTCATCAGGAGTTCGATATTGTTGTTGGTGACAAACGTGCTGAAACTAGCGTTAAACTTCTCGTCGCCGAATTGCAGCTTGTAGCTCAGCTCCAGTCCTGCCGAGGTCTTGAGGTAGCACGCTCTCACGGCATCAAGAGCATATTGCAGGAAGCTTTTCTGCTGCTCACGGGTTTGCTTGGACATGCTGTCCACCCATTCCGACAGTTGTGCCATGTTCAGCTTGAAGAGCATACGCATCCAGTCGACGAAGATTTCGCCCATGTGCTTTTGTTCGTCGGATTGGGTCAGGTTGTTGCGTGCTGTCAGCAGGTTGCCTTCCGATGCTGCCACGAGGTCGGCTGGTACAGGTTGGCCGGTTTCGCGCTCCAATGCCTGCTGCAAGCTTTTGTTGTCAATCTTGCCCACCCGCACTAGTTGGGTGCGGGAGAGAATGGTGCTCAGTAGCCGTTCGCGATTCTCTACCACCAGCAGGATCAAGGTGCTGCCCAGTGGCTCTTCCAACATTTTGAGCAGTACGCCGCCGGCGACTTTGGCGTCGATTTGTTCGGCCATCCATACTACCACCACTTTGTAGGCCTGCTCGTAGGGTTTCAGTCCCAGTGTTCTCACTATCTCGCGGGCATCGTCCTTGCTGATGAATCCTTGCTTGTTGTCGAGGCCGATATAGTCGTACCATTGGTCGAGCGAGGCGTACTGTCCTTTTTCGAGCATGAATTCGCGGAACTCGGTGGCAAACTGGTCCGAGGTGGGGTCTTTCTTCACCGACTTGTTGGTGTTTGTCGGGAAGAACAGGTGCAAGTCACTGTGGGACAGTTGCTGGTACTTTTTACAGTTGGGACATTCGCCGCATGAGTCGGCGCGCAGCTCCGAGCCGGCGGCGTAATGTTGACGGTTCTGACAGTTAAGATATTGGGCATACGCCACGGCCATCGCCATGCTGCCGTAGCCGTTCTCGCCCAGAAACAACTGCGCATGGCTCACATGTCCCGAATCGATAATTTCGGTCAGGTGGTTTATCAAATCTCGTTGTCCTACAATATCTTTGAACCGCATGTATGCGAAATTTAGCAAACAAAGATACAACTTTTTTCGTAACTGAATGAAAAAAGATGCTGCTGCGGAACAGGAGGTGTCGATGCGGGAAAAACGTCAGCAGTGGCTGTCGGACTCAGTGATGTGAGCCAGTGGATTCGATGGCGCTCATATTCTACTGTAAACAAGTACGATATATGTTTAGAAAACGAACTGCCGAGCAAGCCCGTGACTACGCACGCACGTGTAGTCGGACTAGACACGCACGCGTAGTCAGACCATGAATTCGCGTATGGTCAAAGAAGGAAATTAGGCAATCTTAACCGACGTATATTCAGTCGATAGCGCTCATGTGGACGACTGCCTGCAGCAGATGGTTGGGAATGGTTCTTCCAGGAAAGGGTAGGGCGCTGGCAGGCGCCGTGCGGTTAGGCCTCGCCTTGGGGTATCATGTCAAAAGGCACAGTGTCGCCTTGAATCTCGACAATGCGGCCGTACTGCTGCTCATACTTCTCAAGATTGTCCGTCAAGGCATGGAGCAGGCGTTTGGCGTGAACGGGGTGCATGATGGAGCGGGTGCGCACCACGGCGTGCTCGTTGCCGGGCAGCATCTGGGCAAAGTCGAGGATGATTTCGGTCGGGGAATGGGAGATGACGACGAGGTTGCTGTAATGGCCTTGCGACACTTCGGGGGTGATGTCCAGACCGAGATTTTGTGTTTTCTTGTCTTCTTTCATGTTGTTCTTGCTTTGTTTGACTTGGTAGGAGCGGCACCCCATAGTGTGCCGACGCCATGTCTTGGGGCAAAAATTCCCCGGCGGACACGCCGGGGAATCTTCTCTTTTTCATTGTGCAGTATGCACCACCTATGCCGCTGTGGCTATTTGGCCTGAGCGGCTTCAACCTCCTGGCGGTTGCCCACAACGAGGTTCTGGTACTCGCGCAAACCGGTGCCGGCTGGAATCAGGTGGCCGACGATGACGTTCTCCTTCATGCCTTCGAGGAAGTCCTGTTTGGCGTTGATGGCGGCCTCGGTGAGAACCTTGGTGGTCTCCTGGAATGAGGCAGCGGAGATGAAGGACTTGGTCTGCAACGAGGCCTTGGTGATACCCTGCAGTATCTGCTTGGCAGTGGCAGGGTGGGCATCGCGGGCAGTGACAAGCTTGAGGTCCTTGCGGCGCAGAATTGAGTTCTCGTCGCGCAACTTACGGGCAGTGATAATCTGACCTGGCTCAACGTTCTCGCTGTCGCCCTTGTCCTGAACCACCTTCATACCGAAGAGTTCATCGTTGGTCTCGTGGAAATCGATTTTGTTGACCAGTTCACCTTCAAGGAAACGGGTGTCGCCCGGGTCTTCGATTTCGACCTTACGCATCATCTGGCGCACGATAATCTCAAAGTGCTTGTCGTTGATTTTCACGCCTTGCAGACGGTAGACCTCCTGCACTTCGTTGACGATGTATTCCTGCACCTTCATGGGACCCTTGACAGCCAGGATGTCGGCAGGGGTGATGGCACCTTCGCAAAGCGGGGTACCGGCCTTGACGTAGTCTTTATCCTGAGCCAGAATCTGCTTGGATGTGGAGATGAGATACTGGCGTTGTTCGCCGGTTTTGGAGGTGATTGTGATTTCGCGGTTGTTGCGTTTGAGCTTCTTGGCGATGGATATTTCGCCGTCGATTTCGGCCACGATAGCGGGATCGGAGGGATTGCGGGCCTCGAAGAGCTCGGTGACACGCGGCAGACCACCGGTGATGTCGCCTGCCTTGCCGAAGGAGCGCGGTATCTTAACCATAATATCGCCAGCTTTCAGCATCTGTCCTTGCTCCACGCCGATATGGGCACCGACGGGAAGGTCGTATACCTTGAGGATGTTGCCTTCCTCGTCGATAATGTTGATGGTAGGATTCTTGGTACGGGCACGGCTCTCGATGATTACCTTGTCCTGCAGTCCCGTCTGGGCGTCGCTCTCTACGCGGAAGGTGACGTTCTCGATGACATTCTCGAAGGATACCTTACCAGCCACATCGGAAATGATGACGGCATTGTAGGGATCCCATTCGGCGATAAGGTCGCCTTTGTGCATCTGTTCGCCAGCTGCCTTGTAAAGTTTGGCACCGTAGGGCAACAGGGCGGAGAAGAGCGTGATGTCGGTCTTGGGGTCGACAATACGCATTTCAGCTGAACGGCCCATAACAATATGATAGCTGCTGCCATCGGCATCGCTATAGGGTATGGAGCGGAGCTCGTCAATATCAAGACGGCCTTCGTGGCGCGCCTGGATAGTGGAGGTTGTACCGATGTTTCCACCGGCCACACCACCAACGTGGAAGGTACGGAGAGTAAGCTGCGTACCGGGCTCGCCGATGGCTTGAGCTGCGATAACGCCCACGGCCTCGCCTTTCTGCACCATGCGGCCTGTAGCCAAGTTGCGTCCATAGCACTTGGCACACACCCCATGCTTGGCTTCGCAGGTAAGCACCGAACGAATCTCGACTTCCTCGATTCCGGCGGCCTCAATGCGCTGGCAGATGCTTTCGGTAAGTTCCTCACCAGCGGGCACAATCATCTCACCTGTCTGGGGGTCGTAAATGTCGTGGACAGACGTACGTCCCAAGATGCGGTCAGCCAACGATTGGACGATATCTTCACCTTTTTTGAGTGCTGTTGTGGGCAGGCCACGGAGCGTGCCGCAGTCTTCCTCGGTGATGATGACATCGTGTGCCACATCGACCAGACGACGAGTCAAGTATCCAGCGTCGGCAGTCTTAAGTGCAGTATCTGCCAAACCTTTACGGGCACCGTGGGTGGAGATAAAGTACTCGAGCACCGAAAGTCCTTCTTTGAAGTTAGAGAGGATGGGGTTCTCAATAATCTCGTTACCTGCAGCTCCAGCTTTTTGTGGCTTGGCCATCAGACCACGCATACCAGAGAGCTGACGAATCTGTTCCTTGCTACCACGAGCTCCCGAGTCAAACATCATGTATATGGGGTTGAAACCTTGATTATCAGCTTTGAGATGTTTCATCAAGGTCTCGGTGAGCTGGTTATTTGTATTGGTCCAGATATCAATAACATGGTTGTAACGTTCGTTGTTGGTGATAAGACCCATTGCATATTGCGACATAACCTCTTCCACCTCTTCGTTGGCTTTGGACACGAGCCCCTCTTTTTCTTCGGGAATAAGTACATCCCCCAAATTGAAAGATAGACCGCCGCGGAATGCTTGGCGATAGCCCATATTCTTGATATCGTCGAGGAATTGGACTGTAGTGGCGTTCCCGCAGGTGGTATAGAGGTCGCCAATGATGTCGCGCAACGATTTTTTGCCAATAAGCTCGTTGACATATCCATATTCATTGGGTACAAGCTGGTTGAAAATGACGCGACCTACAGTGGTGCGGAGACGGTTTGTCTTAATGAAATGCCCTTTCTTATCTACAACGGGATATCCGTTCTTGTCGCGTACTACTTCAAATTCGGTACGGCTACGTTGTGCCACTTCTGCAGGAGTAGCACAGTCAATATCGGTGAGAACATTACCTTTCTTGTCCGTAATAACTTCCATGAAAGTCTTGTCCGTTTTAACGAAAGAGAATTCATCGCGACCATTAATATCGGTCAAGCGGACACTAATGCAGGCGTTGAGACTGGCACGCTTCTCATTGTAAGCAATAATAACCTCTTCTGGCGAGGAGAAACGGAGCCCTTCACCTTTGACCACCTCGGTATCGGTGGAGCGGCGAGGTTTAGTGGTATAGTACAATCCCAGCACCATGTCCTGTGACGGTACCGCGATAGGTGCACCGTTGGCAGGATTGAGAATGTTATGGCTGGAAAGCATGAGCAATTGTGCTTCAAGTATGGCCGCATTGCCCAGTGGTACATGGACAGCCATCTGGTCACCGTCGAAGTCGGCGTTAAAGCCAGTACATACCAACGGGTGCAGACGAATGGCTTTGCCCTCAACAAGTTTAGGTTGGAATGCCTGAATACCCAAACGGTGCAGCGTAGGAGCACGGTTGAGTAGTATGGGGTGCCCTTTCAATATGTTTTCAAGGATTTCCCATACAACTGGATCCTTACGGTCGACGATACGTTTGGCTGATTTGACGGTCTTAACCAAACCGCGTTCAAGCATTTTACGGATGATGAAGGGCTTGAAGAGTTCTGAGGCCATGTCTTTAGGCAGACCACACTCATGCATCTTCAGTTCGGGGCCCACGACAATCACCGAGCGACCAGAGTAGTCTACACGCTTACCGAGCAAATTCTGACGGAAACGTCCTTGTTTACCCTTTAAAGAGTCGGACAGGGATTTGAGTGAACGGTTGGAGTCAGCTTTCACGCTGCTTACCTTGCGCGAATTGTCAAATAGAGAGTCAACGGCCTCTTGAAGCATACGCTTCTCATTGCGCATAATGACTTCTGGGGCTTTGATCTCAACCAGTCTTTTTAGGCGGTTGTTACGAATGATAACCCGGCGGTAAAGTTCGTTGATATCTGAAGTGGCAAAACGACCACCATCCAGCGGAACAAGGGGACGCAATTCTGGAGGAATAACGGGCACTATCTTGATAATCATCCATTCAGGGCGATTGTCCATGCCGCGGGCTTGCATACGGCGTTGTGAGTCGCGGAACGACTCCACGATATTCAAGCGTTTAAGGCAGTCTTGTTTACGTTGGTTAGATGTTTCGTTGGATGCACTGTCTCGCAATTCATAGGAGAGTTTATCCAGATCCAGTTCGCAAAGGAGTGTATAAAGGGCCTCGGCGCCCATGCCAGCGATGAACTTATCGGGGTTGCTGTCGTCAAGTTGTTCGTTTCCTATGGGCAGAGATTCCACGATAGCCAGATATTCCTCCTCTGTCAGTAAGTCGCGCTTTTTGACAGGTTGTTCATTGAGAATAGCTTTGCCAGGTTGAATAACTATGTACTTCTCATAATAGATAACCTGTTCCAGTTTTTTGCTGGGAATATCAAGCAAAGTACCGATTTTGTTGGGCAGTGAACGGAAAAACCATATATGTGCCACGGGCACGGAAAGTTCTATATGGCCCATGCGCTCGCGACGGACTTTTTTCTCTGTCACTTCGACACCGCAGCGGTCGCATACGATACCTTTATAACGGATGCGTTTGTATTTGCCACAGTGACATTCCCAGTCACGTGTAGGTCCGAATATGCGTTCACAGAACAGACCATCGCGCTCCGGTTTGTAAGTACGGTAATTGATAGTCTCGGGTTTTGTAACCTCGCCATATGAACGTTTTTTGATGGATTCGGGCGATGCCAGACTAACGGTTATCGAATTAAAATCGTTTTTTATTGGTGATTCTTGTTTAAATGCCATTTTTCTCTAGTGTTTTGAGGTTTGAATTTTGGGGTTAATGTTGGGTAATGGTATTCGAAATCAATCAAAAGTCATTTCCAATCCTAAACCTCTTAACTCATGTACCAAGACGTTGAACGATTCGGGAATGCCAGGCGTAGGCATGTTGTCGCCTTTTACAATGGATTCGTATGCTTTAGCGCGGCCCATGACATCGTCAGACTTGACAGTAAGTACCTCTTGCAATACATTGGCTGCTCCGAATGCTTCCAGTGCCCATACCTCCATCTCGCCGAAACGCTGGCCACCGAAGTTGGCTTTACCACCAAGGGGCTGTTGGGTGATAAGAGAGTACGGACCAATGGAACGGGCGTGCATCTTTTCGTCAACAAGATGGTGGAGTTTCAGCATATAGATGTAACCCACAGTTGCTGGCTGATCGAAGCGTTCACCGGTTTCACCGTCATATAGATATGTACGGCCGTTTTCGGGAAGCCCTGCCTCACGGATGTATCCATTAATTTGCTCCAGAGTGGCACCATCAAAAATGGGTGTCTTGAAACGTTTGCCCAGCTTCTTTCCTGCCCATCCAAGTACGGTTTCATATATCTGTCCCAAGTTCATACGGGACGGCACACCTAGGGGATTAAGGACGATGTCGACGGGAGTTCCGTCGGCGAGGAACGGCATATCTTCAACACGCACGATTTTGGATACGATGCCTTTATTTCCATGGCGTCCAGCCATCTTGTCACCCACGCGTAATTTACGTTTCATGGCAATATAAACCTTTGCCATTTGAACAATGCCGCTGGGGAGGTCATCACCTACGGTAAGTGCAAACTTGTTGCGAGTGAAACGACCATTGATTTCACGCACCTTTATGCTGTAATTGTTCAGCAACTCGCGCACCATCGCATTTGTCTCTTTGTCGCTAGTCCATTTGGCGGCATTGATATCTGTATAGTCAAGTGCTTGCAGTGTTTTGGCAGAGAATTTGACCTTTTTCGGGATGAGTTCTACTTTGTGTGTGCTATACACACCATTGGACGTTTTACCTTGGAGAATAATAAGTAATCTGTCTATCAACTTCTCTTTCAAGTCCGCCAGCTCAATGTTGTATTCTTCTTCTGGTTTGGCCAGTAGTTCTTTTTCCTTGGCTTTTTGTTTGCGGTCACGGATGATGCGGGCAAAGAGTTTCTTGTCAATAACCACACCGTGGATCGAAGGCGGAACTTTAAGTGATGCGTCTTTCACATCACCAGCTTTGTCCCCAAAGATGGCGCGAAGCAGTTTCTCTTCGGGAGTAGGATCACTTTCGCCCTTAGGTGTAATCTTACCAATGAGGATATCACCTTCCTTAACCTCAGCGCCAATACGGATGATACCATTTTCGTCGAGATCTTTGGTGGCGTCGGAACTTACGTTAGGGATGTCTCGAGTAAGTTCTTCAACACCGCGTTTGGTCTCGCGTACCTCTAATGTAAATTCCTCAATATGGACGGACGTAAAGATGTCTTCCCGTACAACCCGCTCAGAAATCACGATGGCATCTTCGTAGTTGTATCCTTTCCATGGCATAAAGGCCACTTTCATATTGCGGCCAAGAGCCAGCTCCCCATTTTGGGTGGCGTAACCTTCGCAAAGTACCTGTCCTTTCTTCACCTTATCGCCTTTACGTACGATAGGACGCAAGTTGATAGCTGTAGTATGGTTGGTGCGTTGGTATTTGGTGAGTTTATATTCACAAATATCGTCTTCAAACGATACGAGACGGTCCTTTTCGGTTCGTGCGTGGCGGATTACAATTTTGGTGGAGTCTACATACTCAACCACACCGTCTGCCTTAGCATTTAATAGTACACGTGAGTCTTCAGCAACCGACCGTTCAATACCTGTACCTACAATAGGAATTTCAGGGTTGAGTAGAGGTACTGCCTGACGCATCATGTTAGAACCCATCAAGGCGCGGTTAGCATCGTCGTGCTCCAAGAAAGGAATCAGCGATGCAGCGATGGACGCAATTTGATTGGGAGCAATATCGATAAGGTCAATCTCTTCTGGAGTCACAATAGGGAAGTCAGCTTGACGGCGGGCTTTTATATGGTCTCCTATAATATGCCCCGTTTCATCTTGGGGTGTTGTGGCCTGCGCCACGGTAAGGTTCTCTTCGCTTTCGGCAGTGTAGTAAGTTGGAGCTTCATCGAGCTTAATCTGTCCGTTTACAACGCGACGGTAGGGAGTCTCAATAAATCCTAGATTATTAATTTTTGCGTATACGCAAAGCGATGAAATAAGACCAATATTGGGACCTTCTGGTGTCTCAATGGTGCAAAGACGGCCATAATGCGTGTAGTGAACGTCGCGAACTTCGAATCCAGCGCGTTCTCGTGACAGACCTCCAGGACCCAAAGCAGATATACGACGTTTATGGGTAATCTCGGCCAAGGGGTTGGTTTGATCCATGAACTGCGACAACTGGTTGGTGCCAAAGAATGAGTTAATGACCGAAGAAAGTGTTTTGGCGTTGATAAGTTCGGTGGGTGAGAACACCTCGTTGTCGCGTACGTTCATGCGCTCGCGGATGGTTCGGGCCATACGTGCCAAACCTACACTAAATTGTGCTGACATCTGCTCACCTACGGTGCGAATGCGACGATTTGACAGATGGTCGATATCGTCCACATCGGCTTTTTGGTTGATGAGTTCAATCAGATATTGTATTATAGAAGTAATATCTTTTTGTGTAAGTACTCGAGTTTCTGCGGGAATGTCTAAATGCAACTTGGTGTTGATTCTGTAACGCCCCACATCACCTAAGTCATAACGCTTGTCAGAGAAGAAGGTCTTCTCTATAATGCTACGAGCCGTTTCTTCATCTGGAGGTTCGGCATTACGCATTTGGCGATAGATATATTCCACAGCTTCTTTGGCATTATTGGCTGTGTCCTTTTTTAAGGTATTATAGATAACAGAATAATCAATACCATCACGGTCTTCTGTCTTGACCAAGATGGTTTTTATGTCAAGTTCAAGAATCTTTTCAATATTTTCTTCAGTAAGTTCGACATCGCGTTCGATGACAACTTCGGTGCGCTCCATGGAGACCACTTCGCCGGTGTCCTCGTCAACGAAATCTTCAATCCAACTGTCCACCACGCGTGCTGCAAGTTTTTTGCCAATGACTTTTTTCAAGTTGGCACGGGTAACCTTAACCTCTTCAGCGAGATGGAAGATGTCAAGGATGTCCTTGTCGGTTTCATAACCAATGGCACGGAGCAAGGTAGTGATAGGCAGCTTCTTCTTACGGTCAATATACGCATACATTACATTGTTGAGGTCGGTGGTAAACTCCATCCATGAACCGCGGAATGGGATAATGCGTGCAGAATACAGTTGGGTACCATTGGAATGGAATGATGTGCCGAAGAAGACGCCGGGTGAACGATGTAGCTGGGAGACCACAACGCGTTCTGCACCATTGATAACAAACGTACCCTTGGGGGTCATGTAGGGAATCATTCCAAGATATACGGCCTGCTCGACGGCTTGGAACTCCTCGTTTTCGGGGTCATTGCACGAAAGTTTCAGTTTGGCTTTCAGTGGTACACTATAAGTGAGACCTCGCTCAATGCATTCCTCGATGGTGTAACGTGGAGGGTCAATGTAATAGTCCAGGAATTCGAGGGTGAAATTGTTGCGTGCATCTGAAATCGGGAAGTTCTCCTTGAAAACTTTGTAGAGACCTTCATCCAGACGGTTGTCGGGGTTAGTCTCGATTTGGAAGAAGTCCTTGAACGATTTTAACTGAATATCGAGAAAATCTGGATAGTCAAACTTGCGGACAGATGCAAAATTAACGACTGTGGATTGTTTTTGTGCCAAAATTTGAAATTTTAAAGTTATGCGTAAAAGCGTTCAGCGTTAATGAAGAGTTCTTGGAACAATAGTGCTACGTGCGGAGTTCACAGATAGATGGGATGTTGGGTGTGTATTTACAAAATCCCTATTACATACATTTCCAAGAAAAATAGATTGCACAACAATAAGGAATAGGCACTCCGACATCATGGTCGGAGGCCCTATTCCTTAGGTGTGGAGTTGGGTCGGTAGCGATGTTACTTAACCTCAACTTCTGCACCAGCTTCTTCGAGGGCTTTCTTCAGGGATTCAGCTTCTTCCTTGGAGACGCCTTCTTTCACGGTCTTAGGAGCACCGTCAACAAGTTCTTTGGACTCCTTCAGACCCAAGCTAGCCAAATCTTTAACGGCTTTCACGACGCCAAGTTTCTTAGTAGCATCGGGTACACCTTTCAGGATGACGTCAAAAGAGGTCTTCTCCTCAGCGGCAGCAGCGCCACCGGCAGCGGGAGCAGCAGCAACAGCAACAGCAGCTGCTGCGGGTTCAATGCCGTATTCTTCTTTCAGAACGTCAGCAAGTTCTTTTACTTCTTTAACGGTTAAGTTAACTAATTCTTCAGCAATAGCTTTAATATCTGCCATGATTTTTAATGGTTTAAAATGTTTTACAATCTTGTTGATACTTGGCCATGAGGCCGTTTTTTTGTTGGCTTTATATGGGAGCCACCCTGTTTTAATTGCTTATTCAGCTTTTTCCGATAACGTTTCAAGAACACCACAGATGGTGCTGCCAGCGGACTGGAGGCCAGAAATAACATTCTTGGCGGGTGATTGCAGAAGAGCGATAACATCGGCAATGAGTTCGTTCTTGGACTTAATATTGACAAGAGCGTCAAGATGTTCTTCTCCGATGTAAAAGCATTCTTCAACATATGCACCTTTAAGAATGGGTTTCGTGCACTTTTTCTCGTTGGCGCGGAACTCCTTTATCAGTTTTGCGGGAGCATTGTTGGTGTTGGCGAGCATTATGGAAGTTTCACCCTTGATAATCGGGAACAACTCGGAATAGTCTTTTCCAGAGCGTTCCATAGCTTTGATGAGAAGGGTGTTCTTAACGACTATCAGTTTCACTTCTTTGCGAAAAGCAGCACGGCGCAGTTTGCTGGTCAGCACCGAATCAAGGCCGCCAATATCGGCAATGTAAATATGCGGATAGGCCTTAATCTGTTCGCACAAAGAATCAATCAGCTGATCTTTTTGTTCTTTTCTCATAATGGTTACTCTTAATTAATTGGTTACAATGAAGCAGACTTGGTGTCAACCTTTACTCCGGGGCTCATCGTACTGGAGATGGAGATACTCTTCATGTAGGTACCTTTCGCAGCAGCAGGTTTCAGTTTAATGATAGCTGAGAGAACCTCACGGGCGTTGTCAACAATTTTGTTAGCGTCGAAAGATACTTTGGCAACGGCAGTATGGATAATACCAAACTTGTCGACTTTGAAGTCGATTTTACCGGCCTTAGCCTCTTGGACGGCCTTGCCGACCTCCATTGTAACGGTGCCAGTCTTGGGGTTCGGCATCAGTCCGCGGGGACCGAGGATGCGGCCGAGGGCTCCAATTTTTGGCATACAGCTGGGCATGGTAATGATAACATCTACATCCGTCCAACCGCCTTTTATTTTGTCGACGTATTCGTCAAGACCATAATAATCGGCTCCGGCTGCCTTTGCCTCTTCTTCCTTGTCAGGGGTGCAAAGTACAAGGACGCGGACGGTTTTACCCGTACCATGAGGCAGCGTTACGGATCCACGCACCATCTGGTTGGCCTTACGAGGGTCAACTCCGAGACGGACATCAAGATCCACGCTGGCATCAAACTTAGTGTAGCTGATTTGCTTCACAATATTGACAGCTTCCTCAAGACTGTACACCTGTGTTTTGTCGAATTTAGCAAAGGCCTCTTTTTGTTTCTTAGATAGTTTTGCCATGTTTTAAATGTGTTAGCGGTCAACGCACTTGTTAGATGCTACCGCGTTAATAAATGTTTGTTTTACTTAGCAAGAGGATTCTCACCCGTAACAGTGATACCCATGCTGCGTGCAGTGCCAGCCACCATACTCATAGCTGATTCAATTGTGAAGCAGTTTAAGTCAGGCATCTTGGCTTCTGCAATCTGACGCACCTGTTCCCATGTGACAGAGGCCACCTTAACGCGGTTGGGTTCGCCGGAACCTTTCTGCGCTTTGGAGAACTCTTTCAGTTGGACGGCAACAGGCGGGGTCTTAACTACGAAATCAAAACTCTTGTCCGTATAGACTGTGATAATAACTGGCACAATCTTGCCAGCTTTATCCTGGGTACGGGCATTGAATTGCTTGCAGAACTCCATAATGTTCACACCCTTGGCACCCAGAGCGGGTCCTACGGGAGGAGCGGGGTTGGCTGCGCCGCCTTTGATTTGAAGTTTAATCAATCCTGCAACTTCTTTTGCCATGTTTGATTTTTAAAAAGGTTAATAGATGTTTTGAGTCGTGAACGGTTTGAAGAACCACGTCCTCAAATGTTCGCTATTCTTTTCCTACCTGGTTGAATGTAAGTTCGAGAGGAGTCTTGCGACCAAAAATCTTGACGGTGACTTTCAGTTTTTTCTTCTCTTCGTTGACTTCTTCCACAACGCCGGAGAAAGAATTGAACGGACCGTCGATGACTTTCACCGACTCACCCACGATAAATTTCTCATCCATGGCACCGTCAAGGTCGGCCTGTTCATCAATGTTGCCAAGGATGCGGTTGATCTCAGCGGGGCGCATAGGGATGGGATTACCGTTGCGTTCGCGCAGGAAATCTAAGACATTGGGTACATTCTGTATAATAGGTATAAGTTCGTCCTTCTCTGAAAAGTCGGCCTCTATCAATACGTATCCGGGAAAATAGTTGCGGTCTTTGGCCACCTTTTTCCCATTGCGGACAGAGAAAACTTTCTCGGTTGGGATAAGCACTTGGGGAACGTACTCAGACAAGCCACGTTTGGCCACTTCGCTTTCGATGTACTCCTTGGCTTTCTTTTCTTTCCCACTAATTGCTCTGACTACATACCATTTGTAAGATTGCTGCTCCATTGCTTAAATGCCTAGAAAAAGAACTGTGTTTGTTTTACATTAGTCCGAAACGTTTGGCTTCGGCACCAAAGCAAAAATATAAATAACTGGAGACTAAGGACAGCAAGGCCTCAAAAGAATTTGGGAAGCAAGGCGATGCAGAGAATTCCTTTTTATCCGATTATTTCGTAGATAAAGCCCAAGATGCCTTTCCAGCCGCCAGGGCGCACACCACAGACCCAGTCCATGATGAAGATGACGACGGCAATGACGAGAGCAGCAATAGCCACAACGACAGCGCTACTCTGCAATTCCTTAAACGTGGGCCACGACACTTTATGCATGAGCTCGTCGTAGCTCTCTCTTACGTAGTTTCCTATCTTTGACATCTCTAACTTGTAATTTTGATTGGCAGGGGCAGAGAGAATCGAACTCCCAACTACGGTTTTGGAGACCGCCATTATACCATTTAACTATGCCCCTGTATGTGTGCCAGGCATTGTCTGGCACACGGGTGTGTTTATTAGATTATTCAATAATCTTTGTCACCTGGCCGGAACCAACGGTACGGCCACCTTCGCGGATAGCGAAGCGGAGGTTCTCGTTCAGAGCTATGTCGGAGATCAGCGTGACAGTGATGGTCAGGTGGTCGCCAGGCATAACCATTTCGCGGCCTTCGGGCAGCTGGATTTCACCAGTGACGTCAGTGGTGCGGAAATAGAACTGAGGACGATAGTTGTTGTGGAACGGAGTGTGACGGCCGCCTTCTTCTTTCTTCAAGATATAGACAGTGGCCTCGAATTTATGGTGAGGTTTCACGGAACCCGGCTTGGCGATAACCATACCACGGCGGATTTCGTCTTTGTCGATACCACGGAGCAACAGACCTACGTTGTCGCCAGCCATACCTTCGTCCAAAATCTTGCGGAACATCTCAACACCCGTAACGGTTGATTTCAGTTTTTCAGCACCCATACCGATGATGTCAACGGGGTCGCCAGTGTGGATAACACCAGTCTCAATACGACCAGTTCCCACGGTACCACGGCCGGTGATGGAGAATACATCCTCGACAGGCATCAGGAAGTCTTTATCCACAGCGCGGACAGGTTCAGGAATCCAGTTGTCAACGGCTTCCATCAGGTCTTCCACGTTCTTCACGCCACTAGGTTCGCCATTCAGAGCGGCGAGGGCGGAACCACGGATGATAGGAATATTGTCACCATCAAATTCATAGGAGCTGAGGAGCTCGCGGATTTCCATCTCAACGAGGTCGAGAAGTTCAGGGTCGTCAACGAGGTCGCACTTGTTCATGAAAACAACCAGCTGGGGAACGCCAACCTGGCGAGCCAGAAGGATGTGCTCACGGGTCTGGGGCATAGGACCATCGGTAGCAGCCACAACGAGGATAGCACCGTCCATCTGGGCAGCACCAGTGACCATGTTCTTCACATAGTCAGCGTGACCCGGGCAGTCAACGTGAGCGTAGTGACGTTTCTCAGTCTGATACGCAACGTGAGCGGTGTTGATGGTGATACCACGCTCTT